>JGI24021J15306_10000519_pt1 | contig 29855 bp, 17 predicted proteins | sample Ectturendosymbi1_FD_15306 | JGI IMG/M metagenome (IMG submission 15306) | reverse complement strand
CCCATTTACAATGTTCCTTGAAATTTGCATGCAAATTTATTCCGTGGCATTTGCATTAAGTCGACAAATTAACAAGCAAAAAGTATGCGAAAACAATCAATCTCCTTGCGAAGGTAATAAATTTTTTGTAAAATATCAAGCCCAAGGGGGGGGTTAACCCCAACCCCCTTGCGTGCGCCCTTGTGTATGAGCATTTCTTTTGGCAATTAACCGTGTAACCGACGTAGGTGGGTTTGTTGTCTGACCTACTACCGCAGGCTATTGCAGGCAGGATGCAGGAAAATCATAAAAATGGACAGGACGGCAGTGACATTGTAGGGACTAGCGAACTTTTCACAATCACGCGAGCTGCTTTGAAAAGACACATTATTTCGTCAGAGGACTATAACTGGCTCAAGCAAAGGCCAGCGAATCAACAGGGTGGTCATCTCTCAACCATTCTTAGTGGTCCAGAAAGTAGTGAGAAAATTTTTGAAGAGTTTCAGGTGACCTACAAAATGTTTGTTGCAAACTGAAGTGAATGCAGCACGCACGAAAATATTAGTCGTGTTGTGGTGTTCATTCAGGTAATACTACCGCAGAAAAGCAAATGCCCTCAAATTGTACGGAAAGATGTTCATTTCAGAAATTGATATGCAACATGTAAAATTGGAATTTTACTAAGTGCATTATTTTTTTTAGAGTTTAAGATAACGCTTCCATTCACATTAAACACTGAAGTTATCGTTTTTCATTTTTACTGAAAAAAGGGTGGGTTTATACGTTTACTAATGCTTAGCACATAGGGCTATAAACTATGCTCACAAAGCGTACGTTTGTACAATGTTTGAAAATTTTTCAAACCAACCATTGTGGAAGTTTCATGAAATTGTAAAGAAAATAACACGAAAAAAATGAATGCAAATGTCAAAAAAGTGTTTTTTAATGTTTTTCGAGAATCCAGTGCCATTAAATATGCGCTTACGAATGCAGCTTAAATTTGTCACTGTTGACAAAATGCCCGTTATTTTTACAAAACGCATCTGGCAACCCAGTTGCAACTCAGGGTTTGAGAAGCGCTAGTTTAGCATTATACGCCAATCAGCGCAGCGTTCTAAAATCGCGATTTGCAAGGGTAGCTGTTCAATAACTAAGCTTGTTTGATTACATGTCAAGAACAAAGTTTTACTAAACAAAGTTTTACTAATGAAAAATCCAAACTGCTGCCCTATTAAAAATGCTACTTTTCATAAAATGGTATTAAATGTAAATACATGTTGAATATTTCAATGCGTATCACCTTTGGATCTGGCAGATACTTTGTTGTAAAGTGCCAAATCAAAGTCAAACCCCCAAGTGCCCTTGGACTGCCACTAAATAACTCTTTCAATGTGTTTGCGGTTGTAAGTCGATGCATTGTAAATCGGTAAAAGAATACCCCTGCGAAACTGCAAAAATTAGTCAGCACGTCGTGTAAAAAATCCTAGAAAGCCTGCGACACTGCAACAGCATTAGATGGAAAAACAATGTAAACCCTTCATGATCAGAGTTGCTACGTAATGGTGAACTTAGCGCAGCTTCGATCAGGCGCGCAACGAGGGGGGAACTTTCCCCCCAAAAATTTCAAAACATTGCATAGCAATTTTGACATTTGCAGAAGCTTTCAAAGAATAAAGATGAAATTTTATATTCTAATCATGAAAATTTTATATTCTAATTCTGAAAATTGTTCAGAGATGCCGTGTGTGTGTACGCTTTAATTTTGTTTCTTGTTTCTCTTCTGAGAAGAGAGTTTGCATAGACTCTCGAAACGTCAACTACAATACTGTAGTGTTATCATACCAGTGGAGCAAACCTTGTAGGCAAGAGACAATACCTGGTGACAGAAACAACATACTATGTACACATTGTGTTAGCTTCACGTTTGCCTGGGGTTACTGTAGGTTACTACTAGTTTTGGCATTTTATGTTCAGTGCCTAACCGTTGCTGGAGTTTCACAGCCAAGCTCTAACGTTGCAAGGGAAATTCGAATTTCACAAGGGCCTAAAAATCAATTAGTGTTGTTTAGGTAGTCCTGGCAAAAGTGGCGAGGCCCACCCACATCTGGTGGCGAGCCTGACCCAACAATTCGTAATAAATTTCAAGTTGCATTCCTGCCTGCATTCATTNCAAGAGTGTTTCAATTGGCAGACGAATTCTCGTATCTACGATTGAAACAATAGCATCAGTGATTAAATATATCCTAACATTCATACCAGNCTCTTGTATCTGACAACTTCTTCACCACTCGCAATATCGTCTGCAAAAATTATTTCACAGCAAATATATTCAACTGTAGNTTCAAAAATCTAGATAATTTATTTGATGATTTTGTTAAAATAAGACGAAACGTTTGGCAGGTTTACTAGTAGCCAGTACATCCGCCAAACTAAAGCCATGACTGCACTAGTTGAGTACGGAACCAGGTGTTGGTATAAGGCTACTACTTCTTACTCTGTCCTGATCGTTCGGGCTGCATCTTGATTAAAACTGAAAAGTTCTCATTTTCGAAAATGTTGCAAAGAGAACTTTAGCTGTGACCGTTTGCGAAAAAGTGGTTGAATTCAACCATGGTTGAATAAGCACGATGACGTCTGAAAATCCCCCCCCGAAATGAAGAGCTGGTTGCGCCCCTGGGGCCCTGACTTCGACCATAGGTGTAGGAGCAGGCAAATTTTTGGGGGTGCGAAGGATTTTTTCCCGAATTTCCCCAAACTTGCCCGAAAAGTTTTGGGCCACTTTTTGTGCGAATATTTTCTCAAGCAGACCTTCTTTTGGGATGACCTCCGAAAAAGGTCTTCATGTGATTCTGCAAACGTTGGGGGCCATTTTTTTCAAATCAAGCCAGATTGGGCGCCATTTTGACCAGATTATCAGGGATTTTGCGAAGGTTTTCACAGATTTTTCCCTGATTTCCATGGATTTTACCCGGATTTTCACGAAATCAAAACTTTTGGGGGTGCTCTTGCGCCCCCGCATCTTACACCACTGGCTTTGATTGTATAAAGTTTTAGTGCCATTTTTAAACAAGTATATTTGTAGTTGTTGCAGTGGAATACTGAAGCAAAATGAAGTTTCACTTATGGACCAAGTTTTACTTTCAGCTTAGCCTAGTGGTATAGGCCTGCAGTTGATTGAGCACGCGCCACTAAACCTGGTAGGCAGGGTTCGATTCCCGGTCGGGTCATACCAAAGACTTGTAAAACGGTACTTGCGGTCATTCCTGCCTCGTTCTCGGCGTTTGTAGTGCATGCGGAACGTCGTCGATTGTTACGACATTAGACTGTAAAGTGGTTTTCAGAGGCCTATGTTAGAATTTTTGTTTGTGTAAAGGCTGTAACGGCTGATACTTGTTTAAATAATATTTTGATTAATTTCGTGTTCAAATAAACTAGGCATGCATATTTAACAAATTAGTTTGATGAAAAAAATCGTCTCTGAGGTTGTTTTTCGAGGGAGTGGTGCTGGTAATGGACCTTGCCTAGGTCCCACCGGTAATTTCAAGATGTGCAAAGAGAATGTATCTGTACTGTTTACATTTACCAAGTAGAGTCTGTGGGCAATTTAGCGAAAAGGTCCTGCCACGGTTGATCGCATGACGTCATAAAATATGAGGGGGCGTTGAAAATGGATCTTGCCTAGGGCGCTGGAATGGCTTGCGCCGGCCCTGGGCATGGTCCTTATTTCTCAGAAACTAATACACCAATGACAAAAGGAAGTTGAAGCAATGTATGCCCCACGTTACAAAAAAACAACAGATTTGACGCACTTTGCTGAACAGAGGCGTTGAGGAGAACGCATCCCAAGAGCCTTTTACATTTTACAAAGCATATATTCAGATATCAACAGTTTAAAACCTCAAAGAAAGGCCTAGCTTTGAAAGAAAAGCTTCAAGTAGAAATAAGGCACTTGCTAAGTGGCGTGTCAAAGCCAGCTTTTGTTCTCGCACAATTAGCCCCTTTTTCTTTAGAACTGGGATCTCCAAACTTTTTTGCCCGAGGACCACATAAGTTACCACACAAAAATTCGAGGGCCGGACATCTCACGCAATGAGATTGTTGCGGGATATGTTACCTTCTACAAATCAGTGAATTTTTCGTAAATATATTGATTTTTCATTATTGACAAAATGTCTTCGCGGGCCGGATGAAATGGCTTCGCAGGTCGGATCTGGCCCGCGGGCCGTAGTTTGGAGACCCTTGCTTTAGAATAAAAATTATTCAACGTTGAAGCAAGCATCAAAGCCATGTCTTCTCTATATTAAGAACAGCCTGTAAGATTTTTGAAGAAGCTTACTGTAATTATTTCAGTCAAGGGCAAAACTATTGAAAAATTCTGAGCAAATCTTTGCCTTGTAGCTGTACCGCCTTTGGACAAACCGAAGTGTGTACAATCATCTCCGGGTTAATGTCATCATAGACGCATTAAACCAACCGAAAGTGATGTTTGCCTACGAGACACTTGGTTTATCCGGCAAAAACATTCGTAGTCGTTCAGTAAGTCAATTTCACGCTTCGTTGTTGTGGAAATGTTTGGTTAAGACCGATAAATCTTGATTCATCATCTACGCCGTCTTTCAGTCGCGCTGAGGAAAAAAAGAAGTGGCAAGACTTTTTCATGAAAAAATATCATTTAACAAATAGTACTATTTGATCCAACATCCAGGCGATTTTTAGGGTGAAGCATTACAGACTACTATGTTGAAAAGAGCGCTTCACAATACAATTACCTCAATTCCCAACGTATAATCTTAGATCTGTAAGAAAGTTACATTTGAACCGTGATACATCCGAATCTCTCACCAGAATTCGATAGAAATTGTTCTTTAGGTGATATACTGACCGAATGAGAGCTGTAATCGCAAGCAGTCGGTCGTGAAAAGACATCGCCATTCTGTACTATGCGAATTTTTAAACCTGCATGCAACTTTACGCGGTTCACTTCTACACAGGGCGAGCCTTAAAGCCGATGCAACCGATGCAGCTGCATTGGCCCCGCGCCGTGGTGGTAAAGGAGGTTGTTCATTCTTGTCAGATACTCCTTGCGCTCAAGAATTGTAGAAAGGCTTATAAATTTCACTGTCAGCAAATAATTATCTCGTTTGAACGAACGACGAATTTCCTCTTACCGAACGTTATCAAACGTGCTCAATTCTCATGCCAGGGCGTTATATCAGCGCTCTAACCAGGGATGTAGTGCTAACAAAAGAGGTGTGGGAACGCACCCAAAAAACTTGCTATTTTAAAACAGCTTCGAACTTATTTTGAAGCAAAACGTGTTCCCACGCATTCCCGGTCCACTACACCCCTGGCTCTACCATGTCCCACTCTTTATGGATAGAACTTGCTTATTACTAGTGCAGGTAGACCTACAACTACTGCAAACAAGGTGTGCAATGATTCAACTCGAAATGAACAGGTCAAGACGAGTGTGTGTCGTATTAACTTTGATGGCATTTTTTCCAACGTAACGTTGTTCAGTTCTCGAAAGATCCTTCTGTTTTGGAAAGTTTTTGGTTGGTTGCGGGTCACCTGCATTTTGGCAAATGCCTGCAATTTCGCTTCATGGAAGATTTTAACGTAGATTACATATTTCAATATTTTGTCAAAATAGAATTAACTCTACCACATTGAAACAAACGACAAAGGATGAGATGTTGAATTCGTGGAAGTCAAAAGTTTGATGCAAAACAGCGCAAAATTTTGTGAAGTGTTCGCACTTAAATTTGCCTCCCTTTCTTTGTCAACAAAATTGTTCCGCGTTATTTGTCGGTCGTGCAAGTACTTCTGTCATTTGCCGCCCTACCAAACTTTCAACTTGTTCCACCTATCTGCGAGCGTAAATAGGAATAAAATCCACTACTTCGAAGTCCAGGTTCATAACTGTAAAGGACACTTAAAGCTTCTCTGCAGCTTAACTAAACAAGGCAAAAATTGTGAATGCGATCGAGCACGCTCCTTCCTGTTTATCGATATATTGGACAGCTATATGCTTTTGTTTCATCAATCAACCGTGCGCATTATATACTGCGTTTGATAAGTGTATCTACGTCTCTGACGTGGTAGTTGTAAAACTCTTGTATAAATGCATTTTTAATTCTTATAAAGAACAGTTTGCATTCCAAGTCCATGCACTATGAATAACTATGAAATTTGACTTTTGGGGAACTTTGGGCGGATTCATGGGTTGCTCTCTTGTGAAGTCTGCTTGTTTTCGTGTATTGCGTTATAAAGCGGATAGGACCGTGCGCCCAGACGTTACCTTTAAGAATACGTCTGTGCTTCTGGTTACCGATAACCAGAAAAGCAAACAGTTCATGTTAGCAGTTTTCGCCAAGTCAGTAATTCTTCGAATGAAAGTGTCGTTCCTTCAACAAGAGTGAAATAATTGNATTGTAAGTTCAACTCACTTGTCAATTCAGTTTGATTGACGGAACTTCGCACTTGCGCTGGCCGTTCNGATCTCCATTGCAGAGCTTCATTTACAACTTTAGGCTTAATTGCGACTGGCAGTGGTACACTGTCTAATTTCCAACACAGCAGCATGCTGTTAGTTACAAACATGGACGTAGTTGGGGACACATGTGCTATGTCCACGCCCCTCCAAATAAAAGAAGCTATTGTGTTATATACATACATATCATCTCCAATAATTTAGCGTCTTTTTTGATATTCTTGTAGTCATTTTGCTGTAATATCTTCATCGAAAAGGTTGTAGCACAATTGACTGAACGCTATGACGTCATAATACCGCTACTGAGGGGCCCTGCGCCTAGATCTTGCATTGGGCCCCGCACTTGCTGGAGCCGGCCCTGCTTCTACACACGATATATCATCCTTCACTGAGCGGGTCGCAACTATTTAGTGCGTAAATCGTAAGAGAAAGAAACGCGTTGCAAATGCAAGAATCGCATTTTTGTTCTCAGGAAAATAGTAGTCACAAGCAGTCTGTCCTTAAAACGTCGTACAGCCCAAACAAGCAAATTTATATAAAAACATCATGCAGCTTCTTACAACTCAGTTCTAAGAAACAAAATTTCACCGAGCTGCTGGCAAACATTGAACTTGATGAACAGTCGTCGAATAGCTTCTGAATTTAAATCTTGTTGACAGCGGTCGTGCTAGAGAATTGTGGATTTTACGTAAATTCACCTGGTGACTGATATCACAATCAAACTTGATAATTGCGCGGCCCCGGCATCGCTGCCATCATGTACATGAAGCACCTATGTGTAGGTTTTCCGTGTTACATGGTTTAGCGGAGGTGAGATAAATCAAGCAACTATCGCCTTGAGTCACTGATCCTAACTTACCGGACGATTGCGATACTTTTATCAAAAATTTTTGAGTGCTTGTTTTTTATTACTTTTTTCGGATCATTTCTATCCTAAATCGGATTCGCAATTTCTGTTGGATTATATGGATTATTTTCAATTCCACGAACATTAACGACTGTTGATCTGAAAATAGGTGGTTGCTACCGTATAAATTTGGACTTCGCAGCTTTTGTTTGTGGATGCGGGCAGTTCTTCTGAAACGATCTTATCTCTAAAACAGCTTGAGGTGACACTTTTCAAGCACTGTATTTCGGAACAAGAAAAAGAGGAGGACAATATCGCCCAGATTTTCCTAGCCTGGCATTACAACTCTATTGCTCAAAGGTGTCCGCACAATTTTTTTCCAGGGGGGCAAACCAGCAAACTATGTTTGCATCGCGTTTTGATAGATAAGGAGAGTGTGGCACCACTGGAACATAGGGAGTGACAAAAAGACCGAATATTTTGAACGTTTGTGGTCGTACTTTCGCTCATCGTTTTTTGTGATTCGCTCTTATTTTTACAGAGGCACAATGCTCCTTGCATGCCTTTTTCGGCTAGTCTTTCTGGCATATTCGCTTCTTGGTGCATTCTGGTGCCCCTTGTGAATATAAGAAGATTGAATGATGGTTTGTCAATATTGCCGATTCTTTGGTTGTACTGGTCTTTCTTAATTGTGATTTTCATATTGTCGGTAGATCTGTGGAAGGACCAAGTGGGAATCAGACTGAGACAAGATGTGAGGTCATTGTGTCAAGGCCTGTCTCCGTACAACTGTTCCACAACATTTCGGTCCGAATACGCAATATTTATGCTTTCGATCGCAAGTAGTTCTCATGGACATGCATATGGTGGAAAAATACTGCCGAAAATAGGCTTTTATGTTATTTATTGTACATAAAATAGATGAATACCGCATTTACGCGATTGTAAGCCGCGGCTTATAAAGCTTTTTTCATCATTCGTGTGGCTTACAACCAAGGGCGGCGTACAGTCGAGGGTAGCTTACATTTTTTTCTTTAGCATATCAAAATGTCTAGATGACGCCCAGTCTTTCCTTGGCTGCGTCTTGTTGATCAAACCTCTTTTTGCATTATCTTTCCTCTCTTCAGCATCATGTGCACATCCGTTACAGGAGGTATTATGATGAACAGAAGGCAGCTGTGGTGGTGAACCATCATTACCAGAGTTGGTAATCAAACACGAAGCGTGCTGTACACGAAAGTATCTTTCGTGGGGCTTAGGTAATCTCAGGGGCTTAGGTAACCTATGGTGAAGTGCGGCTTACATTAATTTATGAACACAATTTCGTTCGGCTTACCGTCAAGGGCGGCTTACAATCGAGTAAATACGGTACATCAAGCGTATTTTCTGGTAGTGGTACTACTTTCTGTACATAGATGGATGAATACAGATGTTTCTCGAACTACTCCGTTGTTAATTTTAGTTTTGAGGTAGCTGATTCGGTGATAATGGATTTTGATCCGATCACAAGTTTCTTACGAGTTCATTTTTCAGCAGTTCAAGACACACACTGGCAATGCAAAGCGTCGAGAACATTCGATGCGACGTCCGCTTGACGTATGAAGTGATGAGGTAATCGCGAAATGAAGCACACTGATATGATACGAAATGCGCAATTGCGTTTGAGTGCAGACAGGAAATCGCAAGTACCTGTTTGCGAGTGCACGCTTCACGTAGCCACGAAAGTGAACAGGAATACAATTCCACTGTTCGCCAAGCATTGCAAGTTGGATTTAACCGTTACCAACATGCAGGAATACACATATGTTCCGTACATGACCACAAACATATATGAGCCATACCTCTGCTTGTTCCTTTCGCAGTTGATCCACATTGTTCTTGTGGCTGCTTCGCTGCCACAATTAGTTGTTCATGTCCATTGTTCTTGTTGCTCACTAGAGTAATCGTTTATTGTTTCTTCGTGTTCTTAATTTGCGTTTCTCTGTTCAGGATAAATGTTGGTTGACGTTGCTATAGTGACGAAAGCGTCCCAACACATGCTGCCGCTGTTAAAAAATACACGAGTATTGCATCTTTCTGCCCATTTTAAATACACACATTCTATTTTAAGTAATCTGCAGTCTACACGTTCTCTCAGCAGATTGACTGTATAGTGGAAAACATTTTCAAGTAAAAGCAGAATTAGCTGTGGCAGCGAGTGCAGACTTAAGTTTTCTCAAAGAATACTTTAATTAGCTAATTAGTGTGCATGACAAAAAGAAACGCAATTTTGTGTTATTATAACTGAGCTGAAGCTGTCTCCGCCAGTTAGGAGAAACTTGTTGAAGGATGTTCTTTTGGTGAGGTAAAAAAAGAACTAAACTCACTTTTTGTTGTCTCGGTGTTCAACCTAAGCCAAAACCCACGCACTTGCATCACACATAAACCGTTGTGGACGATAGTTTAAAGAGATATTGTGTGTTTCACATCATGTTACCGACTTGCACCATTAACTACTGCCAGCAATCCGATTTGGACCACCAGTAAAGAATCACTGACCTTACGGGAGTTAGTCTTTCAGAAAAAAGCGCATTATTGGATTTAACGCAAATCTACTGCAAACCATAACAATCGAATACCAAAGCACGGTTGTACGGTGATTTCGGAAGACAACGTGTGACTATCAAAAACGCTAAAGGCCTTATCTTTACAATCTTGGAAGGTTAGAATTTCAAGGGACATGGAAAAACCATACCCGACTTCCGACTTTTAGAACAACTTTATCCGAATAGCAAGATGTGCATTGTTCATACCTTTGCCTGAGCAAACTTCACTAGCAGAAACGATTATGAGTTCCAAGAGCCGCTCTTGAAGATTCAACCTACTAAAAATTGGAAAGAGAATGTGCACGTTTACTGAAAGTGCGTGTGAATGTATTACTTTTTTGTTGATTTTCCTGCATCAAATTATTTCTGGCTTTTGTCAAGTCCTGACGCACAATTGAGCGACCTAATGTATGTGGAGCCTGATTCTGAAAGAAGTTTAAGATCTTTCGGCGCCGTCTGAAGTATTTCTGCAGTTCCACTTCACAGTGCATATCACTGACTGAAGGGACAATGGCTGATTTCGTTGGTGGCGATCAGCTGGTGCAATGCACCATACAATTATGCAACCCTTTGACTTCGGGAGAATAATGTTTTGCAGGCTGCAGCCATGTGGGTCGTTTTTTGCTGTTGAACACCAGTCCTGATTCGTAGGACTTGCCATCCAAAACAAGTGGCTTTTGCGATCTTGCTAAAGCAGTTAAACGACATTCGGGTAATTAAAATCGTCATACATCTTCCAAAAAAACACGATCACAAGTGGCACTGTCAGACAAACGTAAAGCAGTAGGCGAAATCAATGCTCTACATTGTTGTGGCAAGGTCTGGTAATAACGACTTGAAGCTGTGAAAGCCCTAGGGTCATGTGATTAAAAATTTTAAAGCTGTTGATTTCAACACACACGAAGCTTATAGCGTACCAAACTTATGGCATTCTTTAACTCGAAACCAGGAATATTTTTTCTAGTTCGTCTTGAAACGCTTTTCTGAGATAAAAAACAGCTACTGATTGTAACAGCTGATCTGACGGTTGGTGTGCTTAGTTCACTCATATTCCTGCTCTCGCGCGCAAGTTCGTGCCTTTTTTCTTCCCGTTGTAGACGCAACGTCTAGTTCGCCAGTTTTTCGTCCACTTTGCGAGCCTTTGTGTTGATTCGCAAGCAGCGCCGATTCGCCGAGGTTTAGCTGTCAAAGATTAACTGCTGGTGCTAAGACAAGTCAACTCAGCTTAGATTCTTACATAAAGCTAAGTTCAAACGAAGAGGTAAAGGCCACTTCTGTGACGATATTTGCACATCTCGGCCTATTGATGAACCGCAGTATGTCAGACATCTTTTTCTAGAGGGAGTAAAGGAAGAACAGATTATCACGTGGAATATTCGTGCTTGATTGCGTTGTGGATTGCCACCAGGCTAGTTGATACCAAAATACACATTGGGGGTTGATTTCGGCGAATGGTAACCTTATGCTGACTTCGGAACAAAATCATTGCTCTCGAAGGCCCGCGTTTGGCTGCCTCTCTTTATACTTGCTCTGCTTACTTTGGACTGACAGCTGGGCCGACAAGAATAACTTTATATGGCGCAACTCCGGTCACACGATTCGAATTCTGCCAGATGATAAGTACTTTGAAAAAGTTGAAACAACAGGTAAACTGCTCAATGCGTTACCTCTCGTGAGCAACGCAAATCGTTTTGTGTGATATATGTGTTTGGTACTCCAGCATCTTAATGGCTTGATGCCGACTTTCGGCAGTCTTCGTGAACAAAGATGCAGCTAATGTTACAAAGCAACATAGCATGTCACCATTTTAGCTATAAGCATGTCATTTTGGGAGAATATGTTTTATCTTTGTAACAGCAGCATATTAAAAAAAGTGGCGCTTCTGTAAGATCGGGATACCAGATAGATTACACGTGGGAATTGTTACTGCCTTCTAGGCCTGCTGTTGCCGAAAGCCCGCTAAGCTTTCCCGCTGCCGCGGGTGAGCATTGAGCGACGTAGTTCGCGCGAGGCATCCCATTGACTGGCAATTGCTTAAAACGCAGTGAAGGTGCCGTTTTTCATCGAGTGTTTTGACTAGTCTAACATACTGGCGGTAGTGCCATTCACTGACGCTGCGCGAAATGTTTGATTACGTTCGAAACATATCAAGCAAAATACTTTTCAGGTGGTGCGTATGTTGACGACACAGTAATTCACGAGACAAAGACGTCTGAACTGTTGAAGTACGATGTTGTGCATCCTCGCAGAGTTGACAGCTCTGGCCGGTTCATTTCGCACCAGGTTCAGTACCTTTCCGTCGAAAAAACGTCTCACCGACACCGACGGGATGCAAGCGCCAACAAAGCTGACGATTTTATTTATTTTGCCGTCGACTGTGGATCTCGAGAAGTCACCCTGAACGTGACCGAAAATAAAAAGCTGCTCCATACCGATTTCGTGGTGGAAAGGCTGCGTGACGTTGACGGTGAAAGCGCAGACGCAGCAGGAACGAGAGCTGATGCAGCATTGCCGCCGCCTCATCGGTCGTCTTTGCGAAAGGGTACAGAGTGGCCTTGCCATTTTCGAGGAAAAGTGGTAGGCCAAGCTGACTCAGCCGTCGCTATTTCTACGTGCAACGGGCTGGTAAGCACATTTTCGTTTGCTCATCTTATTCGTTATTGCCAATCTGTAAGTCGTAACTTCGAAAGCTGTTTGAGAGAGAATTCACTGAGCAAGGACATTGTGATGATCGACTGCGTGTCTCGTACTTTACCGAATTATGGAAAATGGCGTTTGCGTTATTTGCAAGTGGTTCCATAGGGCATTGCTGGCCATAGGAAAGCTTGGGTGGTGAGCACTTATACGACATTCGGTCTATCAATATTATACTCTAAATTGATCATAATAGATATTCATGAAAATATATCTCATTTAGCTTATATAGGCCTGTTATTCCATTGAGCTCAGTTAGACTCTCATCACTTAGCAGGAAACTTGACATAGATCTTCCACCAGCAAGAGTCGTCAAGGTTCATTTACTAGAGACACGCGGTAGTTGCTAAGGTACTTTTTTCGTCACAAGCGGTCTTATCTTCCCACGCTTGAGCTTTTTTGTGGGCGATCTGATGCCATGTAGATAACTGTGAGTGATACTCAACCTTAGTATTTCAGCTAAATTTAGAGCTAACCATTTTTGAGAACGTCTTCCCGAGTGGCTCGATCCCGATTCTTTTGCCTTTTTGATCATTCGGTAAACGCAGAGGACCGTTGTCCTTTCTGCGTTTGCGTTCAGCGCGTACTTCGACTACTTCGACCTCACACGCGAGCTTGGTTTGAAAAGAACTTCTGACTTTACATCCAGGTTTCCAGCTTGAAACGAACCCAATAAACAAAAGCTGCATTTGAAAGAAAAACAACATTTTAACAACTTCTTTTCCGCGGCAACTCAACTACAGATACACTCTGGGCTTGTGAGACTCGGTATTTTAAGAAGTAGGAATTTTTTAAACCTCAAGCATAAATTTAGCAGTACGAAAACTGGAGCTTTACACTGTAAAATATGTTGAAAACTCGGCAAGGATTAAATCCAAGTGACCGGCATTTCTTTCGCAAGCGCAATGTGCACTTCACTATTCCTCCACATAAGATACTTCCCTTGTCAGCCTACTGAAATTCTAAAAAATAAATTGTTTACTATCGCTAGGGTACACTATAATGAAGACCGACAGACCCCTTGCAAGATCCACTTTAAAACTGTTTTTCAAATTTTGTTTAACGCTATGTGCTTCGAATTCAAATCAATCGTGGGAATGCTGAAACCTGCGCCTTGATTTTTTACCGAAGGTGTAGTTTATGCGCCCGAGAGCGGTCACTTGATCGTCTGCAGAAAATTCGACTGCTATCTGACAATAGATTCCAAAAACATTCCTGTCTGCTCTGTGAGTGATTCCCACCCACTCTATTTCTGAGACCAGCTTTCTCAGCAGCTGACTCAATGGCGCCTCTTATGTGCAATCAAGCGCTCGGTTGTTGACCTCAATATATCTTGAACCAAAGTATTTCTAGCTTAAAAGTTCGTGTTCGAGGCCAATTGTCACAACCGGCAATTATCGTGAACGCAGTGATTGGGTCACATTTAAATCTTGCACGGTTCATTGCCCGAAAGCAGTGCTTTAATTTCACTTTAGGTGGACAGAGCTGCGCTACTTCAGTGAGACTGTTCATGTTCATACCAATAACAACGACAAGTGCTTTTGTGGGCATTTTACAAGAAATACCACAAGCATCTTCTCGTCTAAGAAAGAACAACCATTGCGGAACAACAGGAATTGAATGCATAAAACAATAAATAAATACGTGATTTAATATGACAAAACACTTGTGTGCAACGTTAAATGCACGTTATTAAATGCACATTCTCTGTCTTAGAGACAAACAACGTTCTGTTTAAAAAAACACTCCGTCCTTTGGTTGGTTCACTACGAACTTATCTGACTTTACTGTTTCAAGGTTCCCCTGTGTGCGAGTGAAACATTTGTGCAATTTGCTGATAACTCGAGTCAGTTGCTTTTAAAAGCCTACGCAAGCAAAGTACATCTATGCCAGGTTAGCTGAGAAAGTTCCACTCATTTTGCTTCATGGACCAAAGCATCAGAAGTTTTGTCGAGTGCCAGCGCCTGTCTTGCAAATATCACCATGTATTCACTGGCATAGATGAAACAAAACTAAAAGTTTATGGGGGACACCAAACTTTTTTTATCAACAAGATCTATTTTTGCCCATCTGTTAACAATTTCGTTGAAAGCAAGAAGTATTTTGCTTGGAAAAAGTAAGTTTTGTCAAAATGGCATTTGGTGAACACCTTTAACTTTTTACCCAAATAATATTACATGTAATTAACAGATAGCGTATTTGACCAACAAGGTGTTGACATACCTTAAAAGCATTTCTGATTTAGATAAGCACTAGTTCTTATATAAAGAACTTTATAGTTTTCCTTAGTAAAGAGCGATTTTCAATGCTCTGGAAAAGCAGCTACCCTAGTTGTTGCAGCTGTGGTGTAGGCTTCTGGAGGCAAGGTCAAGGCGGGGCACCCAACGGGCACCTTATGAAACAGTTGACATCAAAACGTCAAATACGAGTACAGCAACTACATCTTTATTGCTGAATTAACTGAACGTTGCGTCTAAGCATCGCCAAGAAAGCAGATTTTCAGTCCAAATTAGTAGACCATGGAACGAAAATGATTGCTAGATTTACCTGATTCCATTTTCTTTTAAACTCTGTCGCCTCATCAGAAACAACAGCGCAAAACCAAAGATGCAAACAAAATCATACTGGACATTTCGAAAAGCAACTATTTTCATCTTCAGCAGAAATTCGTTGAATCAACTGATTCTTGATCGTTTGCAGAAAATTTGAAGTTACGTGATAATAAAAATCCAGAAACATTCCTGTCTGCTCTGTGATTCACACACACTCTACGTGTATTTCTGAAAACAGCTTTCTCAGCTGCTGACTCAACCACGCCTCTTATGTGCAATCAAGCGCGATTCAATGACTTGATTTAAAGGATTTTGCTGACGACAAAAACATTTGTTTTGTGAAACCTGCAACGTGGTTTTATTTGAATCGTTGGTTTAGGCGTTGTTATATTTTTGTACGATCTTCCAAGACTTCCAATTTCCACTCTGTTTTGTTTTCCTTTAGAAAATTCGTCCTGTGTTGTAAATATTTATGCGCATGGCGATACATATGATCAACAGTGGCTTTGTCTTTCTCCATTACAGTCCCGTCGCCATGGCCAGATTTTGAGGGATTAGCCCCCTTAAACAAACTCTAAGCCCCCACAAAAATTGAAATATGAAACACTATACATCATTGGAGTTTTTATCAAATTTTCAGAATGCCACGCCCTCCTGCACAAATGTAACCCCACTTTCTAGCGACGGTTTTGATACATTATTGAGTCTAGAGAAAGCAGAAACAAGAAGAAAATTGTGTACGGTGTTTGCGTGTCATGAGAGTTGTCCAACAAGATCATAGCGATATTTATTTGTAACATCAGGTCACCGTTGATTTATTACATTTTGTTTGAACAGATCGGATTTTATAGCTCGACACTATAAATGGATCATCGCAACCCTTAGCGTTCGCATCGCGCTTGGATCGATGATAAGCTTATGTTCCCAAAACTAGCTATAAAATTGCTTTTTACGATCCGCGGAAAAGCTGTATTTGTTGTGGCGATCTGACCGCTAGCAATTCATTTTGGTTGTGTTGTTTAGGATGCCAGTAAGTTGAAACGTGGACCTCACTTTGAACGTTTTCCCCAGTAGATTTGTGATCTCATATATAAGTCACTTCAAATGTACGTCAAACGTAAAAATATTTTATTCAACATAACTTACTTCTGTATTTTCCGACGACATTCGCTTTAGTGTTACAGCATGAACACTAATCGATATAGGGATTGGAACTTTTCTAAGGTTAACACTCGGTATTCAGCGCAAATCAACGCTACGCAGAACGTTTCTGTGTTGATTATTAACCTATTTTCATGTTTAGTGATATGCCGTCATAGAACGCGTCTGTCGCTTAATATGCGTTTTGTATCACCAAAAAATGCAAACTTTCGGCTGCAATAGAACAGGGGTGGGCAATTAATTTGGCTCGAGGGCCACTTTGAGAATGCCGCATTTAGTCGAGGGCCATATCTTCTAATGGAAGTAGAAGCAAGTCTCGGTTCAAGTTAGCCTCAGCACTGAAGTTACTGTGATAAGTTGGAGGAAATTTCAGATTTGAAGATTTTTCATGAATGCTTCCGCGGGCCACTGAAAACGATATGGCGGACCACATTTGGCCCGCGGGACGCTAATTGCCCACTCCTGCACTAGAGTATAGTCTTTGTGGATCAATTGCAACTTCGATTTCGGAATGACACTGTAATCAGACTGCATTCCATATTGTAATGCGACGCATTTGCCACATGTAACTGGGAATTAATGCGCTAATTGCCCAGTCATAGTAAACAGATGACAACGGAATCGTATTTTTGATGAAGCACGAATATTGAACTTCTCGAAAAATTTAAAAAAGGGTGGTTGCCATATGCCGAACCTGCAATTAGTGTCAAGTACCAGATGTTCAAAATACGAAATGAAAATCAGAGTGCCAAATTTTCAGTCAACCGGGTTTCAGGAAAGTTGCAACTCCTCGAGATGTCACCCTTCAGCGAATCAGTTACCGTAAACTCACTGTTTGAATGACGTCACCAAAAAGCAAAACATTGCGAAAGTACGTTTATAGACTAGATTGACCGAGGAAATACTTCTCGAGCATCAGCACGTAAATCGTTCTTGTGTGAAGCAATGCAAACCTAGTTATCCACCTCACGATATTTTGAAAACGAAAAGGAGTGCGTAAAGGGAGTATTCCCCAGGCCAAACGTACTTTCAATCGAAAGACTGCAGTGTTTGTTTAAGTACACTAAACTGCTTGCTTGTTGTAAGAAAATACCTGAAATTTGACCTGTCATGTAGCAGTGCTTAGCGTCAAAGGAGTGATTTTCAATTGTGACGTGCTTCAATCATTGTACACCCGCATCAAGAATGATGCCAATCTTCGTGCAATTAGGTTGATTCAGAAAATCACCAGTTATAAGGACATGTGTCGACACTCGGCAAAAAGTACAACTGCAACTAAAGTGTTTTGACAATTTTCAAGTGGATTCTGCCGCTTTAGTACTGATGCGGCACCCAAGGACACTTTTACCTTAACGACCTAAATCGTGACTCTTTTGCTTCCTGAACAAGCAACCATGGTCCTTTTTCCGGCAGTGCTATCAGTTAAGATTTGGAATAGCGTGACATCGGTGTCCGTTTGAGATAGAATCGGGCAGTTATTCAACCGACCTTGACGTCCCGCAGGGAAGGCGACTTGTGTGGATAAAGCTCTACGACTCTCATTGTTAGGGAAGCATGTCGTAAAGGAAACCTTTTCGGATGACTCGTGTCAATAGCACATTGACTTGCTTTGAAAGTTTGCTTGCGACAAGACTGGGAATAACCTGTCGACTCAAAATGATTGTCGCAACGTATGTCTCGTTTTCTGCGTCATTCCCAACATGTTGCTCGAATCGATTGCTTTAAATGGCAGTAAAACGTGCGTCTGGTGAAAGCCTGATCATGTTGACATCGCTAAAACTTTTTTGTTTGTAATTTCAAAATTCTAGGGAAGTAGGTCATTTGCCAAAGTTTTTCAAAATTGGAAACATTCTGAAATGCTTCACACCCCATATGACAGGGTAAAGCTGCATATAAAGTTTGTTTTAATAGTAATACTCAATGATGGTGTTCAAGTAACTTTCCACAGGAGAAATAAGCAAGGAATTAAATTTGTGATTGATTCCATGCTTATTTCACCTGTGGAGTGAAGTTACTTGAATACAGATATCCGCAAGTTTGAATCATCGCAAAAAGATGAAAGCAGAGCTCAATCGGCTGATTCCTCTAACGCCTATAGAAAACCTTCTCTAGAGCTTTTGAATGTCAATGATGATGCTGTCAACTTTAAAACTGAGCCTAATATGTCTATTAGATCAGTGGTTCCCAAACTGGGGGTAAATTACCCTCCGGGAGTAAAATGCGATTCTTCGGTGGGTAATGCGGAACCAAAACCACATTGTTGTTCTGTATTATGAGCGATCACTGCGAAATATTGAGGTAATTAAGACATAATCGCTACCTTGATTTGGGTAGCGGATCGAACAAGTTTGGGAACCACCGCATTAGATGTTATAACACTGGTATAATGATACCAGTATGTCAATATTTGAACCGTTTGCTCTACAGATGCTCAGCGTTTTCGTACATCAGCTCAAGTCGCGCCGCCGATCACTGAGCATTATTTCGGAAACCGTTTCAGTCTACCAAAATTGCTGCTTTGTAGATCAGAAACGTTACACACTCAACGATAGCAGAGAAAATAGCGGGTTTTGTTTAGCGTGTGCGGCAAGGGTATTGGTTGTAGTAAACCCCCTTGCAGAATAAAATGATGACGCAACATAGTATTAAGGCCAAAATAAAATGAAAAGCGGATAGACAATTGCTGCACCGGCTTTGCCGGTCACGTGCATCTCGTGGCTGTTTCATAACAGCACATCTTGCTTGTTTTCTGGTGTTCGCACATACGACACTTGTGTTGATTGTAGGTTGTCTGAAAGGTTTGGCTATGCGGGATATTGGCAAATATCCTCATGAATATGATCTTTTGCACCAACATACGTCATTCATTATTTTGCCAATCTCTTTGAAGTGCACAGAGCACTTGTTCTTTTAACGAGTACGGAAACCGGAAGAACAAGGGATTAAATACGAGAGTGCAGTTTTTCTCTAAATATTAGATACGAGAGTGCGGTTTTTCTTAGTCACCTTGTGTTGATGAAACAGATGCTTGCATTTCGTTTTGTGTCGTACTGGCTTGGGTGCAGTGAGTTTACTTATGGGACGGACGCAACGAATGTTAACTGCGTAACAAATGGAAGCTTCGAAATTGTCGGGCAATCTTTGTTTTCCTATTTTCAATTAGACGGGACTTATCCGGTTGCCCGAAGGCGATTACTTCATCGAGCCCATGACAAAATCCCCTCCCAAATTCCAAGAAATGCACCCCCACAAAATTTACAAGCGAGATGCCTCTTCACCACTCTCCTCTTCAGATGAAATCGACGGTTCGACATCGCAGCAATTGAAACGTCATAATACATTCCGGGAGAAAGCAGGTAAAGGTAATCGTTTCTACTAAAATCACCTTAGGTATGCTTGTTTCAATTGCGTCACTTCCTATACCCTAATATTATTTTTCGAGCGTAAGAAGACAAAATTGCAACTGCATGATAACCACACTAGAAAACTTATATATTTTTCGGTGATCTTTTTATGCAAGCAGTGTCAGCTTTTCGCGGGACTTCCTGAAAACCAGGTTGATTCGGGTTTCGGTTGCATCGGATCCTGGCATTTAGATCGCTAAGTTCTATTTTGAACGTTAACATACATGTTAGCATTGCGATCAGATTTTTAGTCTTGGTTTTTGGTCAAACTCACATTGTAACCATGAAGTTGCGGCCAATTACCTGCTGCAACGTCTGGATTATGACGCAATGGAATTCGTGCAAAACAAATACGTTTGCAGTTGACCTGGATGCACGCGAAGCTTCAGATAGCAGCGCATATCGGGGGACATCCCTCAACCGCAACTGTTGGATGAATATAATCGATAGTTCACCAGCGCCTAATTGACTTATCAGCCGGTGGGTGAATAAAGCTATGAGCGTAACGAAATACATTTTGCATCCATCTGCTTCTGCCATACTTTTTCTTGTACCCGCAGAGCACTTTTAGAAAATTGCACACAAATGCTTTTCAGGCACTGAGTTACAAATCTAAGCTGTTGTAATGCGAGCGAAAAGCTTCACCGCAAAGGGCATGATTCTTATTTTTGCCATACTGGCAAATTAGGTCATCACAAATTCAAGAAAACCATTCAATGCGCTGTCAGTCTAAATATTCGCAGAATGAGCAACGTCAGAAATTATCAATAATTGTAATAAAAGAAAATATGCTAAAACGCCCCAGAGGCGGTGCTCATGCAGTGTGCCGACTCAAGCCGCTTGGTGGAAATGCGGACCAAACCAAACCAAAGCAAACACAGCGACTGGTTAACCTTGACGAAGAACGACTCGTTGATTCTCTCGGCGGGACCACTTGTACGTTCAGGGACCGCAAAACATGCTGGTGCCGATTATAACAAACAACGGTTGCTCAGCGCGGTCGCCCAAGCGTCTTCTATTCATTTTTTTCCTAAATCTCCTTTCGGTAAATTATAAACAACCTTTGTTAATTTTCGGGCAGTTCACAGATCGTTATCTCAAAACTGATTGCTCAAACGAAACCTAAAGTCCGTCGCAGTGAAGGCATTCGCAGTTATTCTTCTAATTAACTACAATTTCTGTCAAAAATGTGTCCTTGAATAAAAAACAGCCGAAACGTCATTTTCGAGTACTGCGAAGATTCGACTGAAACACTAAACCCTTAAGACTCAACTTGATGTTCCCTGAACATCCACTTAGCATACACACGACCGGCCTGAAACTTCAGGAAATGTTTCTGGCCTTATAGATTTTTGTTTTTAAGTAACGAGTAGTGCACACCACGTAGTGAACGAGAAAATGATGAGAACAATAATATAATTAAAATATTTCATACGAAGGGTTACCGTGCTTGCTTCCACGTGCAGTCGAAGTGCTTCCATTGCTTTGTTATGAACTGCAGTCGAGACGTCATCAACTCGGTACGAAATAAATAGTTTGGGGAGTATGAGCAGCTATAATTTCATGTGACAAAATATACCGACACCTCATACATTCGTATTGCAATGAGCCAAGACTAGTTCGGAGGATAATTCCACTGTCATTGGGTTTTTCAATGGCAGTTGTGTACTTAGACTGGATAGACACAAACGCAGGGACAGATATATTATCATACTGTAAAATATCTACACCAGCAGGCCTACGTTAATGCTCGAATCGAAAAGGGCGGAGTCGTTGGATTTAAGCACAATTTGATTTCCAAGCGAAAATGCGAAAGAAATTCGCAGGTTCGATCCAGGAAATGTCGTATCACGGAAATTCGTTCTCTTAGAAATTCCTTACCCCGTGAAGTGTCAAAACGAATGTAACCCGCGCCGGTTCACCCGTCGCCAACATTACCAAGGTTTGTGTTGTGCGACTATGCCTCGGTGGTCCGCGAGGCATTGGCCAAAATTTGGCCGCTGGCAGGAATGGAAAAAGACCGCTGGTCACGGCAGGATAGCGTCGACGTGACGAAGTACTACGCTGCTTATCAATCCTCACTACTTGGGTAAGCAACCGACACACATGACATCCAGATGATAACACATCCACAAGATAACATCTCTGAGCAAAGCCAAGCAGATCACAGGCGTCTAATCGAAAGTAACAAACTTCTATCAAAACCAGAGATTGCTTGAAACCGGGGATTTGCGCAAGCAATGAGGTCAATATGGTTGCACCACAGGTTCTGCTGAACAGGACATTAATTGGAACGTTTTAAGAAGTCTATTTCTTGCCATCAGTGGGATCAGTGAAGACGCAGATCTTGAAAAGCATGTACACCCAAATAAAGATTGACTTCCGAAGACTTTTAAACGATCATTCAAAAGGCTTGATTTTCGTCTGAATGATGGGAACGTGTCAGTATAGGTTAAATTTCTACAAAAAATGTTGATTGCCCCTACCACAGGTTTATGTAAAGTTTTTGACGTGATGATGCTGTTTGTCCTAAAAAATTGTCAATATCCCGATTTCCGACGCCAGCTTTCTTTGTGCAAAATACATTTCTGTATCTTGAAATTTACCGAAAAATTCCCCTGAAAATAAAGTGAAAAACAAAAGAAGATATCAGGTCATACATTTTTAGGAACCGAACTATTGCCGCCCCCCAAACCTTACTGGATGGATCCGCCCCTGCCAAGATCTCGCATTCAACAAGTGTCGCAAGATCAAAATACTGCATAAAGCTAATAATTTCATGTGTCCGAAAGGTAAAGAGAAAGAAAAGGCAATTGCCTACAGTATGTTGAGCGTATATGCTTTAAGAGAGGAGGGAGCTTGCACGAAGCAAGGCATCAAAATGTAGCCGCAGCAATCTACCAAGTTGCATGCTGGAATTACAGGTTTATCTACCTCTAACTCCACAAGCCGAGTCCATTTAAAGAAAATAGGAAAGTTAAGATACTCTGAGACTTTGAAATCACAAGTGGCAGGTTGATCAAATCCTGCAGACAATGTTTAACAACAATAGACAAAGAGATTACCTATGAGTTGATAATGGATGTAGCGGTGCCCAGTGACACACCGCTATACAGAAAAAGAGAAGAAATTCGAGGACTTAAGGAAAGAATTTGGAGAATGTGGAACACAAAAACCAATGTGATAGGGTCGTCGTCGGTGAGTTGAATGCCCCCAGCGGCTTGAGGGCGATGACCTTATTTTTAGTTTTTCCCTGAGTGTGGCCTGCCTATTTTCCTGTACCCCCCAACAACTAAAATCTGGCGTCACGTCTGCGCTGAAATCGCAGTAGGAGCTGCTTGTGACAACCGATGGAGAAATGTGCAAAGTAAATTCCAGTCACCGGTGAAGTTCAAAACCTAACAAAAGCGTTTTTAACTTGCAGTACAAATACCCTACGAAAGATACTCGGTGATTCACAGTCCGGTTAGGAATTCAGTAAAAAACCCACAACAACACTAATGTTGAGAGAAAACAAGATTATACAACGCAACAACCAAAAGTAATACACACTTTTAGAAGGAACTGGTAAAATCATATTTACCAAGACCTTCGCTTAAAAATACAGAAACGGTTATGCGCAATGTTCCATCTGAGGTGTGCAAGTGCGCAGTGAAATCTCATTCTCGCGCACTTGCAACGTTTCAAATTTAACGTCGTATATGTATCGCATAGCCTTTTTAACGCTTGAAACGCTTCACCGTTTGTGTGTATACATGGTTGCACAATTGCACGCGCACTAAAACACACATTTGCTCAATTCAAAATTTTCTTAGAGGGAAGGCTGGTTATGTGTCTTAGCAAGAGTGACTTCTGTGTTCGTCAGATCATTTGAAACGTACGCAGCAGAGTTTAAAAATTATTTGACTGCAGAACACTATCAAAAAGTAGCACTAGGAGGAAGTGCGTAAGTGCTTCGCGAGATTCTGGTTCTCCCGAACAATCGCTCAGACCCGAGACTTGAATATTAACGGTTTCGTTGTGGAACTCACTTTTTTTGAAGTTTGTCACTTGTGTTTCTATGTTTTGTCTCGTTTCTGCGTTTCTCTATTAATGTGGAAGATTGATATGCAGACGTTGACGGAGGAACGCCGGCACTAGGAAAACAAAACAACTAAAACGTTAAAACAATGCCACAATAATAATGATACAAACTTTGCCCCAAATCGCCAACACGGAAACCAAGCGATCAAGTGAACATTGCATAAAAACCGGTTTCAACTTAAGCTTTCACCCGCAATCCTTATTTTCGTTAAAAATGCCTTTTTTGGTAAAGGAAAACTTGTGCGTGATTACCGCCGGCTTTTCTTAAATTCACACGCGGCCTCAAGCTCAGCTTTGACCGCAGTTTTCGCTGCTCATTCGAAGTATTTTAGGGAGATTGATTACAACAGTCGGTCCGCTTAGCGTTGCTGCTCAAGCTCTGCGGTTAGAAGCTTTACGCGTGATTGGTAAGAAACGCTTTGGCTTTTGCACTGTGAAAACAAACGAAAACGGTTTTGTGCCAATACCCATCGCGTACGCGATACCATTTTTTGTACCCGGGCCAACCTCAACAATTTCATTTTCAGAGAAACGCTCTTTCTCTTTTCGCGACCCCTTCCAGGCGTTTGATACAGAAAGAGATTTTTGCGGAGTGGCCGGTAAGTTTCTTTCTTTGCTTTTCACATCTTAAGCGCTATCGGTTACGTATCTAGGTCAATTGATTTGGTTTAAAACGGTGGAGACTTCGAGTGTGTTTGCCAGTCAGCTAAAACAGCTTGGCCTTTACAAATGCCGAATTTTCATGGCGTTGCCATGAACAGCAGGAATCAGATATCCCAAATTGAAAATTCTGGCTGTCACCGCCTTTAGCACCACTGGAGTTTACTTAAGAAATAAATAATCGAGACGAAACTTAGTGACAGGAGAGATGAGACATCGAAGGTAGCACGGCTCAGTCGCACGAAACAAGCAACAACCAGTTGTTTTCATGTTAGATTTCAGCTGAGTAGCTTTGAGATAATTTGCTTTTAACAAAAATGCTGTGACGCTGACATGTGATTTCACCAAATCGATTGCCACGTGGCTGTCTCCGTAACCACTTGCTTAAGTCTTTTTGAAAGATGAAACTAAACAGTTTCGGGATGCGTATTACTTTTAAGTGGTCTTAACTTATCCTGAGTTAATTTCAACAAGAACAGAGATTCCGCAACTGGTGTTTCAATGAAAAAGTTTGGCGTGTTTAATTTACGATCCGTGATGTAGCAAAGATAGCCTCAGCTAAACCTACGTGCTCTCTGTTTTGTTTCCAGCAAGAGCTGCAAGCCACCAAACATATGTACATTTAAGCGTTTGCTTAGCTTAGTCGTCTTGCATGCCGCCATTGTTTGACACAGACACGAAGCAAGAATATCGGAAGAGTTTGCACGCTCGCGCCAGGTGGGAGGATAAGCGAAGAGGAAACATTCGCTTTTCGCGCTCGAGAAAGCGAAAGCGTCGATCGCTCAGCTTGGAACAATGGATTGAGATGATGGTGGTGGTCGATAAAAAGATGGTGGAATATCACGAAGCTTTTCACAAAGGAGAAGTTGAAAAATATGCTTTGACTATCGTCAACATGGTGAGTCTTGCTTAAACCCATTAAACGTGGATTTCTTAGACTTAGCCTGTGCAGAAGCAACTTATTCCCGCGTTTATCAAATTGTTCCCGACTTCATGACCTTGTATTAACCTCCGATCATTGCGAGCGTCGGTAGCAAAGCGCTTGCTACAGAGAAATTTTTAAATATTTTCAACCCGACGCCGAGCAGACTGTGAACGCGTTTCAAGCACAGCTGAAATTTTGTTGGAGTCTGTGTTAATGTGATGTTATCTGAAGTAAAACGAGGTAGAAGCAGATTGCAAAAATCTTTTTTTTTTCAGGTTGCCGAGCTCTTCCATGACGAAAGCATAGGAAACTCCCTGCATGTCTCTCTCATTCGACTGGTGGTTCTTGAAGGCGATGAGGTAAATTGTGCTTCACTCGAGAGCTTCGTTCTAGCGAAAAATTTGTGGTTGCTCAAGTATGATTTTCGAAGTGAAGGGTAGGCATTGAAAAACATCAAAAAATTTTGTGATGTGTGGAAAAACTTGTTTGAAATTTAAGGGGACGCCCCCCCCCCGGCTCCCTATGGGCACTACGCCACGGAATTTTCTTTCTGCTACGTTTCACTGACATTTTTTATAGCTTGTAAAGATCAGTGCAGTAAAAATGTCGCTAATATTGAAGAATTTCTAGTCTGTTGTTTTCTTCTTTACCTATTTGACTTTTTCCCACAATTGAAAATGTTAAGTTCTCAAAGAACGTTGGTTTGCTTGTTTTGTATTTAGAAAAAATAAAACCTGGTGTATACACAATGCAGTATTTATTGAAAATCCGCACAGCAATGTTTTTTCAGCAGTTCGACGCTTTATGGTATCCACTGCCGAAGCGATGATAAGCTTGAATTTTGGGAAAATTTCCATTTTGATCTACATTTCCAAAAGTTGGTATCGTAAAAAGATGTAGATACTGCTTTTTTCTGGTTTTTGTTCCAAGCAATCGTTAGCAAGCGTCTTCACAGTTAAATGTGTGAACTAATTCCTCAAATGAACAACTAGCAGTGTTTCTTCTATTTTTGTATCTCAGACGATGTCGATATATGAAGAGTTACAACTACTTTTTGTTTTGTTTTATTTTATTATTTGTAGAGATGCGTACTGACTCTATCGTTGAACCTTCACATTTCACGTCATTACACAGCTAAAATTAATTTTTGGATGAATGATTCTTTCCAGACTGAACAACAATAGAAAAAAATTTAGCACTTTTTCCTATCAATTCTTTTGTTGCTTCTTGGGACATATTTAGCGTTTTGAGAAGCATCACATTCCGCGATATAGTTGATTTATTCACATAAAAAAGCAATTGCAGGTTTAATTTACAATCTCTGTTCGAATCCGATAAAAATATTGTTAATTGTGGATCTAGATTAGAATAAAAACAACCTGCAATTTTTTTCTTGCATTTTTTAACCGCAATTGGTGCCTCTACGGGGTTCACTGCTGGAGATTGTGAAGGTGTATTTTTGTCGCTACTTTGCAAGAGATACCCTCCAATAAATGCTTTGCTAACCTCTGCATTTTTTGTGTCATTGGACTTTTTTTAGATAAAATATTTCCTGCCTAATCGTAATTTTCCGAAAATCGGTTCTTGTTTTAGTACTAAAAACAGACGTTACTAAGTGATCAATGGGTGTTTTCTTGTTAATCAAAGTGAGAATTGTAAATTTGAGACGCAAGTCTATTTCAAAGAAGAATCTATTGAGAATACGTTTCACCTACGAGACGCACTCTGCTTGATTGGACACTTATTTTTCCGTTTTTTTCTAAAGATTTTTTCCCAGTTTGGGAACATGTGCGTTTGGCAATAGACTGTCCAAGAAATTTCAGAAAATGCATTGTGTGTAAATTGACATAATCCTATTTTGCTATATGTCTTTTAATGATTTTTCGGCCACGTATTTTCAAAGATGCTAGTGAACATGTAACTGTGAAAAAGACAGTCACCACTGCATACTTCATCTAAAGCCAAACCTTCACCCTGACATAAGTAGCCAGAAAGTTATTTCAGGGATATGCGTGAGCTACAATTTCCATTTGTTATTGGTTGCATGAGGGAGCCAAGCATTTTTGCTCTTCCTTGGAGAAAAGACAGCATACCGACATCCATCTCTCTCATGTCGGTTACGACCCATCCATAACATGCGCCCGCCGCTGAAATACAAACGGACGCTCTCGTCTCCCTCAAATCATTTTGCTGTTTGCATATTTCAGTGGCATGGTTTGTTGGTGACAGCTTCCCAAATCTGTAAGCTGTATGTGTCGCAATAAATCCTAGCAAAGATTCTGTTGTTACGCAAAGTATATCAGCTGACCGCTGTCGTAATTGCCCATGTAAGACATTTGGCAAAACAAACAAGTTGGACTGTTTTGTTTCTCTGGTTCGTCTTTCTTGGATCTCCATGTTGAACGTAAGCCATATTTTGACAGAAATTAGACTGCACCCATATCGAAAAAGTTTTTTTATCAATCTCTACTTGATATAATTCAGTAGTTTGCTATGAAGCTTGGCACACGTTTCTTCCGATTCGCATTTTAAGTTATGGGATGCTTGGAACTGGGAAGCGATCGCAGCGCGCCGAGAAAGCGCAGACGATTAAATCCGCAGCGGAGCATCACGTTGTACAGAAAGCGACGGCGCCGCTGTTGACTGTACACGTGACCTGTTGACCCGTGATCTTGCTTGGCAGCTAATCCTGTCTCGCCATTAACCATGCAGCCGGTAGCGTATCGATTGTTGCAGAACATTAGCGGCTTCTTCGGCACTGGTGGGAGGTCGATTGTTTTGTGCACACAGAGCCGGGTGGCATACCGTCAGTGTTTCCCTTGTGTTTTACACATTGCCGCGGTATTATGCTGGCAGCGTGATTATGGATTATTCATAATGTTTTGTCGCATGCTATGTGCGATTCAGCGGCCTAAGTGGAAAGCATTGCGCTGGTACCGTTTGCGGTGGCGCTAAGCATAGAAATTGAATAGTTATTCTGTGGATCACACCTAAAGGTGTTGTAAAATACAGAAGTGTCAGTGGACATGCCGAATGCTTTGCCGCAGAGTGGGAAGTTTTTAACATCCATTTTAAATGAAATTGAAGCTTTTTACGTCTGAGACTGAGCGCATGTGTTGTGCACAGAGTCTTTGGTCGTTAACGTTTTGCACGAAAGCTGCCAAGTTCCCGGTGCGCTGTAAAAATGTTTCGCCTTCACCTCCACGATTTCAACGGTTCGACAAATGCTGACGCAATCCTTGCGTTCAATTTTAATTGTGTGCAGGATAATCCAACGATCATATATTTGAAGAACTGGCGTTTGGTTCTCCGATATTTTACTGCCGAGTACTAAACATACAGCAAGAGTTCCTCTTACAACGTATCAAACTGAGGCAAAATTGCGTTGACCTTATTGTGGTAAATTGTTCACTGTTACTCTTGAAAGTTTATGGTAGTATTTCAAACTGTCACTTGTACCAGCACTAGTAGTATTTGCTAGGAAAAAGTCAATTACAATATATCAAATTGTCCACCTTGACCTTACCGTTCAGTTTTGCTTTAAATCTCGACTGGCTTTTATATGTTGAGCTGCTGGGGTGTTAGGAGGGTATATCTTGTCTCAAAACACCCGCCACTGTTCGCTGACTTGGTTTATTTGCCTGGTAAAAGACACAAGGAATTGCCAATGTGGCAACGTGAGAACGCACTCGATTTTAGGGCTAATGACATTATTCCCATTTTGAAAGGAGAGCGAGTTACCTTTAAAATAAATTTTTCAGTTCTCAACGGCGGTGAGATTGAAATGAAAGGTGGTGCAATCCAAATTCAAGTTTATGTTTGAAAACAAATGCACCGTTGATTCCAAGCAACGTTGACTGTAAAAACTTCCGTAGCTCTTTAGATGGTTTCATTTTGTGAGTTTAAACTTGATTGGCTATGTTCGTTCAAAACTTTACTTTGACAAATTCAGTTGCCCAATTCTTCGCAATCAAACGTGCTTACATCTTTTAAATTTTGGACTCGCGGAGCAATTTTTTATTTGAAACATTAACTCGTGTTTTCGGCAAGAACCACAATAAAGGACAGTCTGCAGAACATTGGCCTAAATTAAATGTTTCAGTTTGGGTCTGTCTTCGTGATGAAGCTTGAAATGGCGCTAAGTGTGTTTGTAAACTTGTGAGGAACAATACCACAAAAACATGTTTTGGCTGAAATATGTTGTTTCCTTATCTAAAGCAAATAACAGTGGAATATAACTGACTCCCTATCATTGCTTGCAATCTTGCGGGTAAACAGTAAGACCAGTCACTTGTACGCCCAAAATATTCGGCTGATTGAGCCTTTGTTGCGGTTACGGCACCTACAAAATATTGTTTTTACCAACGTAGTTCGTTGATGACAGTTCTGATCACAGCGAACAGAAAGAATCAAATGCAGTTCCTTCTGTTACTCATTTTTTTCTTCTGTTACTCATTTTTTTTTTTTTTTTT
>JGI24021J15306_10000517_pt1 | contig 29861 bp, 17 predicted proteins | sample Ectturendosymbi1_FD_15306 | JGI IMG/M metagenome (IMG submission 15306) | reverse complement strand
GTAAAGCCACAACAGTGACTCACACCAAGCGAATCGATCGCAATTTATTGCGTAAGGAAACTAGTTTCGTGTGTTACACATCTTCAGTCCTGCTTCAGTCCTGTGAGCACTTAAATCTCTCTTCGAAAACAGCTCCTAACTTGACGCTGAGAATTGGGTTCATATCCTATTCATGGTCGTGCTCTCTATCTGAACGCTGTCCATCGTGAAGAGTTCGATGCTTCTTCGGCCCAAATGCTGTACGCCTGTAAGGCATGCAACTTGCCTCCCCAGCTGGTTCTACCCTACTTGCCATGACTTTTGAGATAACACCGTCAGCGGCACCAAACGTCTGCGACATCCATAGACACCTTCCAGCATATGCGCACGAGGCGGGGGACAACAGCTCTTTCAGGCCAAACTCTGTTTTCAGGGCAAGGGCAAGTTGCTCAAAAATCTTGAAAGATAAAAAATATATATGCAATACAGTGAATTCATGGCACAGTCTGTTTTTCAGGGCAAGCGCAAGTTGCTCAAAAGTCCTGAATGCAAAAAGTATATTCAATACAGTGAAAATTGTCGGGCAAACTCTGTTTTCCAGGCAAGCGTAAGTTGATCAAAAATCCTGAACGGTGAAAAAATTTTCAACACAGTGTATTCAGTGTATATTCACTTGGGGGATCCGTGTAATTTGGGCAAGTGTAATGTGTAATCTGGACCAAACTCATGACTGGTTATATTGGCTTTGATCTGGAACAAGCCCTCGTTTTCTGTAACAATCGAACAATCGGATGTCGGTAGTTTAACAGCTTGACATAAGAATTCGGTAGCTCTTTCTTTGTTCGTTTACGAGTTTGCGCTGGGTAAAGGTGCAGGGTGATAAGATGATAGATTTTTTTGATTAACAGGAGTTTTAATTCGAGATTTTTTGTGCTTTTTTAGAACTTTTCAGTTATCTGTTGCAGCATTGATCTTAATATCAAATTTTAGCTAACTGGCTGAAGTCGCGTACATATTTGCATCAGTAAAGGCAATTACTGTGCAAGTTCTTGTCTGGGAGAGCACAACACGCAAGGAACCTCGCCACCTTGAGTTAACAAGCAAGGTAACTACAGAATTTGCCTTTAAGGGCACACCTAGTGAATTGCATAAAAGAACGATATTGCCGAATGATTGACGTTTATAAGCGAATTGAAATGCATGTAAAAGATGCCATCGGGACCGAACAAAATATAAGGTTATAGGCGAATTGACGTTACAGACGAAATCATTATAAATGACTTCAAATGTGTAGAACACATTTATAAGAGGTTTCAGGCCCCATTCGGATTAAACTAAAAAAGTTATTTTCAGGGCAAATTTTTTCCGACCCCCCCACAATAAAATGCCTTCCCGTACGCCTATGCCTTCCAGTGCACTCTAACTCGATTTTAAGCCAAAATGAACTTTAAAATTTCAGCGCTTTACCACACAACTTCAATGTTATAGCACGATTCAGCGCATAAATACGATTAAAAAATGACGTGATATAATACCGCATAAGCGCAGAACTGCTTCAGTGCTCGAATGTACTCTGAAGAATTAAACAGTTAGACCACTATATTACAGTGACTACTGCGAGCGTGCAAACGTGCAAGCGGTTAAAATGATTTTTGCTTCTTCGGCTGAAGCCTCCCTGCAACTACCGCCGTGAGTCAAGCTCACTCAAAACGTAATCTCGGGTTACTTACAGAGGCGATTGCGACTTCACGAATAATCATTTATTATCACATTCAGGTGACACCAAAAACGCTTTGGTCAAATTCCCATATAATCTACGCCACCAAGTGGGAGAACGAAATTGCCGTAACAGAAGTATTTGAAAAATATTTGGATGTCTCTTTCATCCCTTCTTCTGTTGACGGAGAAGTTTAAATAATATAATTTTATGACAAGACAGCAATTGTTGCGGTGAACACAAACGTCTTGGTACAACTTTGCTTCGATGACGTCATGTAAAGTGTTTCACGTTATTGCGTTATTGCTCTACTTGATTGTTTTTACATGCAGATTGCAGTGTGCATGTCTTAAGCACGTACCTATAATTCGCAGATATTTCTGACGTGATTGGGTATTCACTTAAGGTTAACACGACGAATGTGATCACGAAACCAGGCAATTAAACAACAGGACAATTATTTCTGTTTGATGCTTTCATTGTGTGTTTGTTTAAACTCGAGCAAAAATAAAAAATTATGTTATCAAAAAAATCTGTACGAACTGCTAAAACAATGCAGAGGCCTTGATTTACATTTGCTCACCACATTGTACGTTAGGGATTTATCCAGGGGGAGGCAATAGTGGTTAAATTTCATTTTAAAAACTCGAAACTAGGAGAAAAACATTTTTCTACTAAAAAGTTAATAGGAAAATATCAAATTACAAAATCCAGGTCTGCACAACTCTGAAAACTCCAAGCTCCAAACTGACTAACATAAATTTGCTGCGGGCCGCGAAAGTCTATTTCGCTGTAATTTGAAAGAAATTCCGGAACAACAATCAATTTTTCGAAGTTGGGCTTTTGCAACCTTTTCTACTGAGAAAGCTCTCTCGGGACGCAAGAAAAGCTTCCGCGGGCCGTTTGTTGTGCAGGCCTCTAAATTATGATGTCATTTAACGATTTGAAAATAGTTAGTCGATTATTAGTGAAACTGTAAATCATATCGCATGCACACCAGAATGATTACCTTGTCCGAAACATCACTATCTTCAGACAAATCCGAAAGATTCTGTACGGGCATTGAAGCCGTTGCTCTTTTTCCGCTTCTTAATATGTTCTTCTTCTTTAAAATGCCAAATAAATTTTACGTATTATTCATCATTCGATCCCGAATCCAGTAGGAAGTAGTAGAATAAAACTAATTGGACGTAGTTTTAAAGTTCATCCCACCTTTTTTGCAGGGGCTCGTGGCATTCTTGGATTCTTTTCAAGTGTTCGCACAGCAGGTTTCGCCCTTGTTCCGTTTAGTATCCACAAAGCTCCGTTAGCTACGTTTTTAATTTTTCTGGAATGTAAAAGTTTATCACTAACATCAACACGAGTTTGAACATNTTTTGCTGTGTTTTACATTNTCGATCAGAAATTTCTTGTCTTTGCTGGTGAGGTGTAGCCAAAGTTCTCTACTGCAAAATTAGCTGACCTAGCAACATCCGATGGTGATGTTGCAGGACGACTTGTGATCTTCTTGCGACAGTGAACTGAAGATTTTGTGATGCTGGTTTGAAGTTTAGATTTCTTATTATCTTTGCAGTCAAACACGCAGTAGGTCTTTGGCGTTCCAAGCGTGCGTGCATGACATTGCCAGACATTCAAAGTATGTACACTTGATTGGGTCTAATGCAACAAGCAGGCGTTAAGCGCGATGTGTCTTTTTTTTGTCGGTTTCACGTACGTTCTGTCTCAACTTTTTCCTAGTCGATTAAATGTTTAGGTTATTGATTTGCACTTTTTTGATGGTAGAGAAAAATCTGACGTCATGAAAACTTCCACAAATATTTTGTTTACCAAAAACGTTTTTTGAACGCTTTAGGACTTGATCCCACAAATCTAAACATATCCATAAAAAGTCGCCATAGACAGCTGCAGAAATAAATGTAGTACCTTGTTGGCAATCTCTGTTTTGGTTGGTTTCCGTAGGATGCGTTATCCTCCAAAATCATTTAGGCGCAGCTTAAAAACATCACTAAACACACGGTTGTTCATCACCAGCGCACAAATGTCATCCACAAAATAGAGGAAAGTGTTGCTATAACAGCTCTAAAGGAATTCAAATCAGTAATTTGAAAAGTTTTCGACGCTTATGAAATGTTGAATCCTGCTATATACAGGTACCAACTGCGAGACAGACTCACCCATGCAGTCATTTTGATAACTATTTTGATCTGCCTTTTTCTGTTCTTCCTACATTTTGCATAAAAGGGAAATCTAAAAATTTATGCTGATTTACAGAAAACGTATCCAGGAGAAACTGTTTTTCCTTGCTACTGTGCATGACATGCATTGCTATCGTAAGGGTTACTGATGAACGTAAACAGTAGTAACTTGAACCTGCCAACACAAAGCTCATGCGAGTGCAGTGGCTAACTCTAGTATAGTTACAAGCCATGCGTTAACACTCCGCCGCAGATTGCTGCAAGTTCACAGAAAGCTTTATTGCTGAATTGGGTTATGAGTACAAACTCGTAACAGCTATGTGCCACAGAACACCACAACGGTTTCACCATTCTAAGCCCTTCCGTGATGGTCATCTACGACACGTCGTTCATCTGCAGTACCAACAGTTGTACGTGAACAGTGAACACCGTTAAGTTTTTGTCGAATTAACGGTAGATTTCACGTGAAAAAAGTTCTGCAAAATATTCCTAAGTAGATATTCCTCTCTACTTTATTTGAAAACAGGTATCGGCACCGTTTGAACCCCTCGAACGATTTGTGTATGACTCTGAGTAATTGTGTGCCAAGATATGAGCGCATAATTTCAGGGAAGCAACAACAAAAAGTCACTAGGCTTGTTTCCAATGAGCAGTAGGGTATGAAAGTTAAAATAGTACAACTGAGTGTTTTAGGTTGTGCTATCACTAGGCCTACATTAGTAATTTTAATCAGGAAGATACTGCAAATAGGATCAGGAAGATACTGCAAAATAGGCTTTTGTGATTTCTACGCATTTTTGAAACGAGGGGGTGCGAACGTCACTTTGTTTTTATGGAAGGGGTGCCATCTTTAAAAAAGGTTGGTAACAGATAGACAGTTACAGTCCAGTCGACGAGGGTGTCACTATTGGGGGCTGCAGGATCAACCTTTTACTTTTTGCGGGATTTCTTACCGCTAGCATCTTCTCAACAGCATTCAACATGCACTTGATCGATTTTCTGCTAAGTTCGGCCAACCCGAGATGAAAGTCAGCAGTAAAAAGACAGGTATTATCATGGTCGTCGGAAGGATTTTTTCCAGGGGGAATAGTGGATTTTTCCAGGGTAGCCAAAACGATTTTTGCAAGAGAGAGAAAAATCGGTGAATTTTTATTTTACCCACTCGAAACTATGAAAATAACCTTTTTTTACTGAAAACGTAATAGGAAAATGTCAGATTTCAAAATTCAAGCGGGACCAACGCTCCCTTTCATCCCCTTCCGACGCCCATCTCTACAGAAACCCAAGGCAGTGTATGCTGCAAATAAGTGGCAATACGCTGCAGCGGGTGAAGTTGAAGTACCTTGCGGTGGTATTCACAAGTGGCGAAAGACGGAACACGGAGCTTGAAGATACACGGATTTATAAAGCAAACGCTGTTCTGCGTGAGCTTTATCGCTTTGTGATCTCAAAACGAGAACTTTCAAACACTGCCAAGCTGTCAGTTTTCAAAGTGGTCTTTGTTCCCATCTTCAACTATGATTATGAATCTTGGTAATGACTGAAAGAGTGCTCCCAAAAGTACAAGCGGCGTAGATGAGATTTTGCGAAGAGTACACGGCGTGACGCTTAGTGGCAAGGTGCGCAGCTTTGAAATTTGTAAAGTCCTGAACGTCGAACCGCTTCTCCGAGTAGAGAGATCTCAGCTATACGTTGGTTCGGCCCTGTGTCCAGAATGTCCACAAAAAGATTGGTGAGGCAAGTCCTGTTGGTTACACCCACGGGATAGCGACCCCAGAGGTCGTCCAAGCACCAGGTGGATTGACTACATCTCCAAGGACTTGGCCTCGTCTTTAATGCGGAGCCAGCAGAAATATTTGCGATTGCTGTTAATCGTGAGATATTTCGAGTTCTCCTAGGCGTGCTGCCCCCGCAACCCTTCCCAGTGGAAAAACGGGCATGAAAATGAATGAATGGATATGGCAGCGCAATTACATCTTGCTACAATTTTTGTGCTGCTAGTGACTTAGATTTGAGTCGTTTCGTCCTTATGTCAAAAATCCGGGAGTGGGTTAATATTATTCTTGTAGAGCTGTAGGAGAACGTTTCTATACCGACCTACGTATCTTTACGTATTTAGTATTTATGGGACAGATACCAGGCTACACACCAATACCGATCTGGAATCTATTGGATATCGTCTGTAATCTTTTTCTCTTGAAATTATCAACGCTTACGTCCGAAAAATATGAAAAGAAATAATGAATATTACATGAGTTTTAACTGCAAGTTGTTTTACGAAACTGGCATAACCATGCCAAAGTCTCAGAAACTACCCGGTATTCAGTCGTTTTTTAAGGAAAACCGGTACTTTAGGCAGTGGCGTAGCCAGCCCAAAAACTTGGGGGGCCAAAATGTTTGATTTTAGGTGAATAACACTAGTTTGTTTGAAAAAACGCCTCTCAAAGCATAAAATTACATATTCTCTAAAAATTTGGAGAGGGCCATGGCCCCTTTGTCCCCCCCTGGCTACGCGTATGACTTTAGGTTGTCTTAACACAAATCATAAGTAGAATATTTCAATAATGCACGCAAATAAGGTCGCGTAAATAGTCAACTTAAAGTTTTAAAAATCTGATTGCGTGGTTATAGTTTACAAGTACTAGTAATAGCGCTTTACACGAAGTTCCTTCGAGACTACAAAAATAATTGTACAAAACTACAACAGCTGTGATAATTATCGGAGTTAGACTTTTCAACAGTGGTGTAGCGGAGGAGGGAGCAATACGTAGAAACGTTGCTCCACAACTTCTTTCGACAGGAAGAATGGCGTTCTCTTATTCACTACTATACTTCTTCGCGCAGCACTAACATAGCGGCGCCTTTGTTGCAAATTTTTTGAGAATTTCTCATCGTAAAATTTCCCGTGTCCTGATAGTGCGAAAAGTAACATCTTGTGATAGAGCGCTTCCCCACTTTTTTTAGCACAAAACCACTGGTTTTCAATAGGAGGATATCAACTACCATAAACAAATGATTTTTAGCAATATTAAGTGTTCGATCTGATATGGTGATCTTTATTTATCATAACAATCTTACATTTCCTTCAAATACTTGAGTAACATCTGCTGGGTTAACTTTGCGAGCGCTTGCAGAAGCAATACAGGTTTAAAGCAGGGGTCTCAAACTCAAATTGTTCCGAGGGCAAAATAAGGACTTATAAAGTAACCCGAGGGCCGCAACCAGCATTATGACTGCCCGAGGGCCGCATTACGATGATGACGCAACAATGGCGGTACCTAAACTTTACTGGAAACAGTTTTAACATCTTATTTCCTGCGAAAGGTATCATGAGTTATAGGAAAATCATGTCCAGCCTTCTCTACGTTCGTTTAAAAGGAACTTGTTCACTTGCTAGCCGAGTACGTCAAGCACCGATGAATAAAATAATTAACTTGTATGTTAATTATTTCAAAATTCCCAAAAAGCATCGCGGACCGCACAAAACGCCCTGGCGGGCCGCGTGTTTGAGAACCCTGGGTTTAAAGGTTAAAGAAAAGTACATTTATAGAACAATCAAAGGCCCTCTTTTGCGTAATGTTGATTGCTTTTTTACTGTGGTTAGCGAGGTCACGACAGGATCCAAAATAACCTGATTTAGGAAATGTTTACAAAACACTGGCTATAACATCCCTAATGTGGCTCTGAAAAGCGCCTTGTTTTGAGCATATATACTTACGGATTTTCAGACTGAGCTACGACGTCCAATGCTTCGATGAGACTTCGATCGGAATTAATTTTTGGTTTGTTTTGATCGCTAAAGGATAGAATCCACACTGTCTTTGCAGCTGAAGCCTTTTCCTCAGTATTTCCTAAAAACAGGACTTGCACTTGTTCCAATCAAGTTAAGATATCTTTATAGTAAACCCGCGCTTTGATGTTTCCTGCCCTGATGTAATCATCAAGCACTTAACATTTTATTAAGATTAAATTCCATTGAAACCTTTTGAGTCAGAGTGAACAAAATCAAGAATTCTATTTTGAATAAGAGTTTGACATGGGCGCTACAATGCAAAGTCTCTCTACGTCGCACATAAAGCTTTACGCGAATGACAATTTCAGGATGTTTACTGTTTAAACAAGCGAACAAATTGTTTAGTCTCACTGGAATGTACAGAACTTTAACTGCGGTGGTACAGATGCAGGATGCGGCCGGCAGGGAAACAATGTCCATTACGTAACTGAAAAACTATATGAGAAACTGGGCGGAATTTGTAACAAGTAAGCACAATCACGCAAAAGTTGAGGACAGTTTGTTGAAAAGTTGGGAAGAATGAATTTCTTTTTGCTGCTCATGTTGCTTCACAGCAATTTTCACATGATTTAATTTTAAAAACGAAGTCTTTCTCCTGATGATTAAAAATTAAAGTAATCGCCGGAAGAAAGACCCCATTTTTTGTTTTTAGAAGGTTGCAAACTTACAAAAGATTTTAAAACTTTAAACTTTGGGTAATGCTATTCATGGGAGTGTTGATGACTTATGTTTATGTTGGTCTTTTTACATTGATTTATGTTGGTGTTTTACATTTTCACAACAACATATGCCTAGAAAAAGTTGGGCAAAAGTGGTTTGGTAATTTGTAGCCATAGTTTGGACAAAGTTGAAAAAGTGGATAAACTTTGTTTGTCCACAATATTTTTGCTCCCCGCACATTTATGTGTGGTGGTGCCAAACTCATCGTGATAATAAGCTCGTGCAAGGAACTCTGCTGGTAAGTTCTTTGCTCTGCCACAACAACAGCTTTACAATCAATGCATTAAAACATTGTACTGTACGTAGATCTGGATTTGTTTAGTGCAACGAAGTTCCGTACTATGCTACTACGAATGTCATGCCATGCTTTTAGCTTGTTCAAACGCTATAGTTGACTGATAACGATACATAAAATATCTGAAGAGCAGCACGGTAGGCAAAGTACTTCTTAGCAACAGACTTTCACTGCAGTCACAGTGACTGACCCATGCAGTCCCGTCGCCACGGGGGGAGGGGGCTTTGGTGGGTTTAGCTCCACCAAACAAGGTTCCAAGCCCCACCAAATTGAAATATGAAACACTATAAATAAGTAGAGTTTTTGTCAATTTTTAGAATGTCATGCTCCTCTGCACAAACGTATTGAAGACTTTCTGGCGACGGTTCTGGACTGACCTTCTTTGAGCAAGGTTGTTAGGTGCTTCGCTACACCAAGGTTCATTATGACGTCGCTGTTGTCAGCATTGCTCGCTAATTTTCCCAAACCTTCAGTAAGTTCAACTGCAGAAAATCCATCGCAGATATGGTCCGAAGACGCAAGAGAGCCAGAGAGAAGCTAAACACACAGAAGAAGGTAACTTAAATGCGTAAAGTGTTTGCCTGCACGTGACATAATCAGACAACCTGTATTGCAGATACACCAATGGGATGGCTGCATGCAGAGGTCCCACTGGCACCTAACATTGACAAAGCAAAATGTTGAATTTCTATTTTACAAAAAGTGCTTTTTTAACCTTTATAGTATTTAACAATTTAAGCTTTCGGTACTTTCATTGCTGTTGATAGGATGTGACCCATGTTCCTGTGCCAATACTCGCAGCTATCCCAGAGACGAAGTCAATAAATAAGGCATGCCTTTTTTGCTTGCTTGGACACGAAACTTTAAAATAGGTTGTTATTCTGCATTTGGACTATAGTTGGACCCGTTTTATTTTTATAGTGATTGCCACGAATGGCCGAGAATGTCCTAAAGAGCGGGACAGCAGCAGCACTTTGGTTACAGCCCAGCACCCCTCTATCACACTATATAAGCGAGGTCCGTTCCGTTCTGACCTCGCAGTCAAGGTGCGTTTTCTGCAAAACACATGTTTTGTTTTGAGGCAAAACTACATGATTTACTAACAAGAGTTAGGTAAATTTCGATTTGTTATATCTGGCAGTTGGAAGCTGAGATGGGCAACGCAACTCAGGAAAAGTTGTGCTCGGAGCTGACGACTCAAAGTCAAATTTCGTTGAAACCGGTTGTTCCATTATGTTTAATTTTTACGGGTCACTGGTGAAGAACCAAAAAAACGCGCATTCTTCAGAAGCAACAAGGTGTTCGAATAAACGATATAACACAAGTGCAATCTTGCACATCCGTAAAATGCATGTTTTATTCTCTGTTTCATCCGCAGTTACCGGTGTATTTGGGGTGAATGTCGCATTGTTGCATTCTAATGAGGTGAGCAACATTCGTACTGCAACTGTTGAAAAAAGAAAATAACGACTGAAAATTCGAAAACGGTTTTGTTTCGGGGTTTTGAACAAAAATTGTTCCGGTACGGCTTGTCCAAAGTTATCCAAAAAAGTTCCTCCCTCGTGAGATTGCGTTGCAAAAACAGACTACGCGTAGTCTTTCTATAAGCGTAGAAACGATGTTAAATTTAACGAAATCAATGTCATCACACCTTTAATATGATTCTAATGAGGGAGTCATCAGCAGAAATTATGTCGTTGTGCTCCTCATCCACGATATAAGCTAGCGTCATTGCACTTAGAGGAGCAAGAACGTCCATTTGCTGAAAAACAACAGGTTTGCGAAAAGATTCCTGCAAAAAACACCAATCAACAAACTAGGAGTGGTTGTTCTCAGCCACCAACCTGTAGATCAGCAGTGTTCTTTGCGTACCAAGCTACGGTGTCGATTGCTTTCATCTCATTGTAATATTTGGCGTTGTTGCTTGACCTGGCGCAGTTGTGCAGGACGGACATCGCAGAAAGGACAATAAAACTTTGAGCCTTGAAATTGTTACAAGTAATACGTCAAAAGAGATTTTGTCAAAGGTTAACCTCATTTTTGCATCGAATATACAGTACGTGTATTCTTTGTTTATTCCCCACAAAGCAAGCAAAACTGCTTTACCTTTTTCAGAACGTCAAACTGAAATTATAAGGCAGAATTTTATTTTTCTTATTTTGAACTTGCGTTGCCACCACCAAGCGCTTCTGAGTTCCTCCAGGGTTGTCCCGAGATATCGTTACAAGCCACAGAAATCTGCTGAGCATGTTTCTCAAGGAGGTTCACCAAATGACGACAATTCGAATCATGCTTGGGAGGAATGCAACAAGGATGGATAATATGGATAATCTGACTGATTCACATGCGCATTTTCGTAGCTTCAGCTACCAGTTTGTGAACGCTTGTTCACAGGAGTGTGGCACGAAAATTGATGTCACGGCAAGTTGGACAATGCAGACATCAATGACGGCAAACGGACAATAAAATAGTCGGTGACGTTCTTATGTTTGTAATTTGTACCGGGAATTATACGCACTTCGTCTTGTATTTTTATTTGATTTTATTTCGTCGCGTTCTATAACTTTTAACTGGTAAAAAGTGCTTGTAAGTAGAAAGGAACAATTTTGAATAATGGGCACTTTGAAATGTTTGTTTAGCTGATGTACAGGCGCATAAGGGCAACGGTGAAAACAATCGGAGGAACGCTTTTCGCAGCTGATTTTGGCACACCAGCTTGTTGTATCTCACATAACGGTGATGTAAGCTTCATTTCAAGACCATCGCAAATTCCTCTCTGACAATCGTGGGTGTTACAAATATAAACTATATTCTTGTTTGCAATGTGAGCCGTAGCCTTAAATCAATATCTTAGATTTTTGCTTTTGTACAGTTCTGAAAGAAAATGCGTGAATATGGCAGTGATATATGTTTTATATGTCTTGAATCTCAAACTTCTGCTAAGAAGCGATTCAGTTTGAATGTCTTATTCATTGCGCTATATTCACTGTTTAGAAAAAATAGTATTCATTCTAGATATTATTTGTGATGACATGTATTGTGACGGTTCAATCACAGTTATGTGGAGCCTTAACGTTTTCATCAATGATTCCCTTTACCTTACCGGCAAGCAAAAATCAGTCTTGTAAAGATGTTAGAATTTGACCTGATGTGCAATTGGTGCATAGTCACAAAGATACTTTTTATTTTGTAAGTGCTGAAGCGACTGACACTGCCATTTCTTACAGATACTGAGATAGCTTGCACAGGGGTGGATAATAAAATTTAGGGGCACACTCTCAGAAATGGGGCTCCAAAACATCGCCACTGCGAGAGGTAGATGTGGCACCAGGTGGATAAAAGAGTTATATTTGTTTCACATTTCAATTGCAAGCTAAATTAAAATGCATAATATACATACAAAAGGAATAAAATGCATACGATTTGTATAGTTTTGCAGCTGGACACTCGAAAGCTTCCCCTTTGGCACATTTTCCCATAATTTTTACTTTATTTTGAAAAACATATGACTTGCTTCAGAGCTTCTTAAAACGTGGCCCTACAGTGGTGCATAAACTTTAACAAAATAATACAAGTATTAAGTGCAAAACTCTCAAAGGGTGGAGCACGGCATCTCCGATAAAGGGGCGACCCGAGACGACTGCCTCGTTCTCCTTCCCTAATATCCACCCTTGAACTTGCAATCTCTCTTCTTGGCAAAGTGTATGTGACTAAAATGGAACTAAATTTATTTTTTTTCCATTAGGGCTTCAAAATCCGCGGACAAGTTATTGAGTTTTCTAGAAGCTCGTGATTCGTACAAATTTAATTACGCGTAGTGCTAAGCTATCTTTACATGCAGCTGAGCGTGGTCAATAAGTTTTGTAATAGTGCGGTTACAATTGTGTTCACAGTTTAATTCCATTGTATATCTCAATGAAGTCAGTTAAATATAGCAAAGTTTCGTCAAAAAATTTAAAGAAGTATGTTAAAAGTAGCTACAACGGTTTTGTCTCAATAGTTTCTAACACATAATGACAAAAGAGCGTGTTATGACGTTTGAAGTTCAAGAGCTACCTACATTTTCGATTAATAGGTTCAACTTGCAAAACGTACTCAATTTCAATAATACCAGACTGCAGGGGCGTGCAGAGGGGACGAACGAAGCGACGACCTCGGGCATCCTAATGCAGGAGGCATACAAAGAGTGAAATTAAAAAAATTCCATTTTATTAAAATGCTGTAACTGGTTTCTTCTTCGTATTGTAAGGCTACATGCATTTAAATTTTTCGAAACTTGTTTTTTTATCTACACTAGTTTTTACGTATTTTAAATGCCGACATTTCTCACATTCCTCCATACTAGAATCTGGTAGGGGGAATACAATCAAGCAGTTGCTCCGGGCATCACCAGACCTCTTTAAGCCCTTGCCAGGCCGTGACCCCTTAAAATTCCTTCCCTGACCCGCTAATGAGCCATGGCCCACAGGTTGAGAAACCTTAGACTAGACCAGGGGTTCTCAACCTGGGGTACATATACCCCCAGGGGTATATTTCCCTATGTGAAGGGGTACATTTAAGGTTGACAATAGAAGAGAAAAATATATTTACATATTCTTTGTTCCCAAATATCAGGGAATGTTATTTTCAAAGATTATTATATGCTTATTGTTGAATGTATCCGTGAATAATCATGACAAAATATTTTGTCAAAAGAAATTATAGGGGTACATGTTCATCTGCCGAAATGCTGAAGGGGTACATGCTTATCTGGTGAAATGCTGAAGTGGTACATATTCATCTGTCGGAATTCTGAAGGGGTACATGGTGATGAAAAGGTTGGGAACCCCTGGACTAGACTGTAGAGAGCTTCTGGAAATTAGCCAGCAAAGATAGATTTCGTAATAAAAATGCACTCTATCTTTGGAAGCACATACGTGTGTGGGAGTACATTTTGTACTATGAAGCAAGTCAAATCTAAAAACAGAAATCGAGTGGCAGACGAAACAATGGACGATAGTCTCCGACTTCCTACCGCTATCATTGGTATCGATGTATATAGGATCGATAGCGTCATAGAAGCCTTAACCACAGGTACCCCACTGATCTGTAATGAATTGTTTTTTGCTGTTGTGTAATGGTTTCAACGATGGTCTCACTTATTTTCCTATTTTTAGTTTCAAACATTGAGATTCCGTTGTTTTATACATCATTTTGTTATACGTGGCCCACACGTTGCCACGTTTTTGTAAAATGACCCGCAGGTCAAAAGTACTTGGACCACACTGGCGTAAGCAGACCTAGAGGTTGAGGTACGCAACTATAACGTGGCAATTTACTTTTCAACCCCTTCTTCAGCTTATTGTACAACACAGACAACGAATAAACTTAGGCTTAAGGGTTTTGTTTGAGCCGTATGAACGTGAAACGGCGTTCGTGAGTTTGTGGTAAATTACATTTTTGGAAGAGGGAAGAGTGAAGGTTAAGACAAGCATGAAAAACACCAAAATGCACTTCTGATTGATTTACTAAAGGTTTCAGAACACAGCATAAAGTAGATAAAATATTGTGTGTGTGGTAAGCTTCGTTAAACGCACATCATTCATACCGCTAGATTCTTCATGCCAGCATCCACGTCACAGACTAATTCCAAGTGAATTGCGGCTGCCACAAGTTCACACTCGATGCAAACAATGTAGGATTGAACTCGCACTCGTTTGCACCATTATAAGTTTCCAACAAGCGTTTTACAGTTTAAAGTATGAACAACCGAGGTTAACTATGAGCCACCCGCGACGACTCAGGTTGTCTTTTCAGCGAATTCATTCATGGGACGCGAAGTTACAAAGCTTACTCGTCCATCAAAATGTCAGACTTGTTTATGAAAAAATGGCATTGGAGATCTGCACGCCCAGCTTTGTTTACACACGTTAGGTATGCACTGTCATCTTCGCAGTAACTCCCCCTTACTCAAGAAATACAAACTTATGCATATTTCGATACGGCTATTCGACAGAACGCTTAGAAAAAATCAGATACTAAGGGAATCAGGTTAATAAGCGTATTTAAAAGTCTTTTTAAAATTTAGTTGAAAACTGAATTACGCATTTTGTCAAAAATCACGTGGACCTATTCATGTCAAAAGGCACCTGGACGGGCCTTAACGCCCGCAGACCTATAACTCGTTAACCGATAGAGCTAGAGAGCAAATCGAACCCTCTAAAGATGCTGGAATTTTAAATTAAAGAAATTGGGTAACTTGGGTTTTCAAATTTTTGTGGGGCAGCCTGACGTCACGGGGTGATCGCCATGACGACACCGAACGCTGAGAAAATTTTAAGTGGCAATTTTCCTGTTTTTTTCTTTAGAAATAAACCAGGCGAAATCCGCATCTTTAAAGCTCTTGATTGGCCATCCAGCGTTAGCAGTTGGGAAGTTATGGCCAAAAATTGATTTTTTTGTTTTTTTTTATTAGAAATTACAAATTAGAGATTTGCAGAAACGTTTCAGAGTTAATCAGATAAACTGTACTTTTACACATTGTGTTATCCCATGGTCGGAAGATACAACACGATCTAAAAATGCTTACCTCAATAAATTAAAAAAATTAACTGCAAAAATATCACAGCAAAACAAATCAAATAAACATTCGAAAGTTTAAAGTGCCTTGAGATCTTATTTTCAATTTACTTGGAAACGGTGCTCAAAGCTTTCAACTCCGTATGAAAGATGCCTTGAACTAGAAACGTTTGCGAATCATTGATTTAAACCTACCGAACTTAGTTTGAAAGAATTTTGGAACTTCTTCAGGTCCTGGAGCAGCAACGGGAGCAAGCCTGTTCTTCCGAACTCGTCGCACAGCTGCAGGCTTACGTCTGAATAATTCCAGCATACGCTTCGCAGCAGCTGATAACATTCGAATTTGTATCTGAAAATTTTAGAAATCAAACTGTGAAAGACTTCTAACTACGAAAGAGAGATTTTCAGATGTTACCGAAGCTCCAACAGTTTTAGATAAAATTAGAAAGACGTTTTACGAGGAATTTCTAGGGTTGCCGCGCATGTTCATGCAGAGCTGGACAGAACCACTCAATTATACCCTTCCAGCGGGTATGCTTGGCCATCCTCTGTGAGAATATTCATATACAGAACAAAAGAGGAAGAGGCGCTTTTCTGGGACAACTCGTTCCCGATTAATTCTCTGTGTCCCTGTAAAACATTTGTACGATGTCCATATGAAGCTGACGTGAAAGGTGGAAACAAAAATGAAGTAGTCAATTAGAACAGAAACATTGCGTTTTCATTAAATTCATTAAGTAAAACATATTTTTCAAAGTTTGTCGCTCACTCTCTCTGCACAGTCAAAATAGTAGTTGTACAGCTGTTCCAAAGATTTGGTCACAGCTAGGTTCATTGTTTTCTTTAATATGTCTCCGTCTTCATATTGTTTCATCAATCCAGCAATTTCGCTCACGTGGTCAAGCACATCTGTAGCACAAGTGGATCAGGTGGACCTTAGCGTAAATCCAAAATATTGTTTAACCGCTGGACCAACTCAGGGCACCAAACTGACTTGATTTGTGTTTAGATGGGAAGGTATTTCGCTTGTTGCATTATAATCGAAAATTTAGCTGTAATAAGATGTCTGGTTAAATGTTGTGGACATTTCATTTTCCAATTTTTTCTGTGCCACCTTTGCAAAGGAGCAACAACTTAAGCTAAGGACGTGATACTTGAAAGTTCTCCTTCTATGTTTGATAACTAAAACAACAAAACCAATTCCTCGAACAATACCCTTATCCGCAGTTGTTGCACAAAAAATGAATGGCAAGGTCCTGTTTTGTACTGTACATCGTGGAAAATTTTTATGTGCTTATACTGTAACGTAAGGTCACAATATAAATTGCAACGTTTTATAAAATGATTTTACTGGAGTTTGCCAAACCTTTATTGTTTGACAGAACATGAAATCTTATTATGTAGGCCACCCTCACTTCTGAAAGTTTCTACTACACGTGTGCTGTCGGTCTGCCTTCGAATCACGGTACGTCTAAATCTAGTACAAGTTTAGTTTTAATCTGTTGGTTCAGTGTTTTTTTAAGGTGTTTTGAGAGACCGAAACTGCTCTCTAAAATTTTTCCAACGGTCTCTCAAAATAGAGTAGAACTTCACTATACGACCATCACAAAAATACATTAAAATCTCGGTTTATGACCATCTCGGTATTCAGATGAAATAGCTACGGTCTCTCAAAATGTCTTCACGGTCACTAAGAGCCAACCTTAAAAAACCGTATGTGGGTTGATTAAAGCGGAAAGTTCTGATCAGAGGAAACATTTCGTGAGGCCTCCTGACTTTACGCTGGTTGAGTCATGAAATTCATTAACTTATTTGCTGCAGAAATTTTTGTGATTGATACGCAAGAAAGCACAGCCAAGAATAATAAAGTGCAATGGAAAGACCTTTTTCAATGGGAGACAAGTACGACAATATCTGTGAATATATGTCTACAAGAATCGTGCCTTTCGTTAAACCAGTTGTTTGCCTTTATTGCTCAAGCCCGAGGCCCAGGCATACGCAACATTTGCATTCGAAATTTGCGTGTTTCTTTGTTTTCAAATTGAATTAATAAATACTCAGTTCCATCAGTCTCTGTTGTCTGAAAAGAGTGAGATGAAAAACTCAACCGGCAGCGATTTAAAAGCACAAAATTTTAAAGCATTTTAATCCCTTTTCGTCGCCACATTGCTACGAAATGTTTTGTCTTTCACCGCGACATATTCTCTAAGATCAGCTATATCCAACCCGCGGCCCGCATGCGGCCCAGTCGAAGGTTTCGTGCGCCCCAGTTTAAGTTTTCGCTATAGTAAAAGTATCCTACATACTGAAAACCTGTCCTTTTTGATAATCTTGAATTTGACATTTTTGATGCAAGTGGTCCTCGGTGCCACTTTAGCGCCATTACAGTTAGGAATCCAACGCTTTCAGTGCAATAGTTTAAGCTAACTTTAGTTTTCTATGATCAAAGTAAGCCATATGTGCGGCCCTGGTTTAAGAAAGTGACATAAATTTTGGCTCAGCAAGCCATTTGGGTTGGACATAGCTGCTCTAAGTGATAGGCTACCTATGCCGCAAGTTTGTTGCTGCTTCGATTCTATTGCAGTGATTAAGCTCGCAGTTATTTGAAGGTCTTTGCCATGCCGTTTGCTTCATGCGCTTTGGCCGTTATTTTTTTCTACAGCTTGCGGCAATTCCTGTCTTACATAAACTTACCTTTAAGCATTGGATGTTCCTCAAGTATTTGTTGTTTAGCTTTGGCTTCTTCTTGTAGTCGTTTTTGACGACTGGACATCAAATCTATCAAAATGCGTGAAAAGGTTGACTACGCTGCCGCAACGAACCAACCACACTTATTAATGTCAAATCTGCAATTTGCTGTGATCTAAGAGTAGAACAAAGCTATCAAAACATCTACGATTGTAGTCAAATAAGTGAATGGCACGGACTTCATTTGCATATAGTGCACCACTTCACTGAATCATACTGCTTGTAGAAAAATATACAAAGATCATCGAGTTCCATGAAGTAATTAAATTACCATTGCAATTTTATCAAATGCTGAGTTATAGCGATAGATAAAAGAGCTCTTGGTTAGGCATTGAACATGTTGCACAGTAACAAGTGATGTGTCGACAGGTTTTTGAGTTTTTTAACCAGATGTGTCAAGAGGTTTTTGATAGGTGGTGGAACAAAACAAAAATTCGGAGAGAGAGCAGTCACACGATTACTAAAAAACGTCATCGTCCATTTTTAGTCAAGGAGCACCAACCGCAAACCGGGGCATTCCTCCGGATGCTCACTGGCAACGACCCTGAAGTGGAAACATTGCTGAAAGGGCACTTTAGTCAAAGCGCACCTTTAACTCATCTAACCACTGCATCGATGGTGCGACTGACCTCCGCAATGTGTTTCCTTGTTGCGATATTTCAGCTAATTTTTAAGAAATGTGCGAAACGCTTGATCCTGGTAAAGAATAGAGTGGCTGATTCAGTCAATGTTTATAAAATAACTCCCTAAAATTTCAACTTTTTACGCAGGTTTCTGGACTCTAGTCGCGCTCTGAATATACTGCATGTACCAACATGAGGCCCAAAGACAAACCAAAAGAACCTCCTCCAACTGTACAGGTGTTTCCTCGCGCTTAACCTCAGTTAAAATGGCATATTCACTTGCGATCAAGATTAGTCACTTAATCAAAATATTTAACCACTGGGATCATCAGTTTTTAAAGGTTTCGCTTATTGGTGAAAACTCGATATGGGTTTATTCGTTTGTGATTGTGAATTTTTTCCTGGTCCCGTTCATAACAAGTGGTAAAGCAAGAGAATGGTTTCCACACCAAATACCACGCTCGCTGATAGTCTCTATACTTTGAGGAAGAAGAAAATGAGATACGGCTAAAACGGCACACCATCTGATAGTTGAGCGATACATTTTTCTGTTCGTGTTAGCTATAACACCGGCTAAAAGTTGAATCCCATATCTAAAAGCTTTCGAATTACAGCTGAAACGTTTTGTTTGAAAACTGCAATGTATAGTGGGTCTTGAGACACGCAAGTTCAAATTGCGAGAAGCTTCTCGAATATAAATCAAAAGTAGCAGTAGTTTCTGCTTCATAAAAGATGCAGGGATGCTCTTCACTTATATGTGGCTGAAAGAGTCGGTAAACTTTAAAGAAGAAATCTAGCGGGCACATCTTACAAAAAGTGTGCCTTAATGATGAGTGAGGTCCAAGTTCCTCCAAAGCGAAATTAAGTTGCAGACTGAGGACAACTTGTGCTGTTAAACGTTAAAAATATTCTTTACAGGTCGGTGTGAGGTACCAGAAAACCTTCCTTTTTAAAATGAGGTTGATCACTACCCTGCTGGTCTGTTGATAAGATTAGCGAAATATTGCGTGTTTTTTAACATTTATGAATTTATTTATCGCCAGTTATACTTATCTTGAAATGCATAGATGTTGCACTACGTAGTTTGCGTACCTTTACTTTAACACAGGGTTTGCGGGGCTGTTTTAACTTTGCAAACAATACAGGGGTCAGTGGCGTAGCAACCCACTGGCTGCTCTAGCTATAGCCAGGGTGGGCACGTTCCTGGGGGCGGAAAAATCCAGTCGCCTATTGTAAGCAGAGATAATTGAAAACAGGTGAGGAAATTATTTAGACTGATAAAAATTTATGCTTTCTTAATTTCATCTGCTAAGACCCACGCTCCATGAGAATCTTCTTTGGTAAATGAGGGTGACACAGCCGATATTATTAGCGCCATGGTTACAGTCATGTTATGCTCACCACCACTTTGTCGCTACCTATCTCTCAATATTATTGCGTAAGAATCACCGCTATTTCAGGAATCTATTCGAAACACGCCTACTCTAGCAAGCTGCAGCATCGTTCGTTGGTCAAGGCCCAGCCCAGTGGTTCTCAAACGTTTATGAGCCGTGGCCCTTTCTAAGTTTAACTGGCGAATACTTAATATATCGTGACACTTGGGTTATGCAATATCACGGCAAAGCTACCTAGTGACGGCCTCTACTCGTGGCCCCCTGATAACAGCTCTGTGGCTCCAAGGAGTGCGGAGGACCCCGTTTGAGAAACTCTGGTCCAGCCACTACAGTTGCAGCTGGGCTTTTTAAACTAGTTGAAAGCTTTACAGTAGTTAAGCCATATTTCTCTGTTTTATTGATAGGAAAGGGATGTTGCTTGTTTGATTAATACTTTCGCTCATCCGCCGGATAATGTTTTAATAGATAACTGAAAAGCTGTTGATCTAATGGCATAAAAATACGCAGGTTTTGCTGAGAAAATGTGAATACTGTGTTGTAACGCTGGGCACCCAGTAATTGAAAACACTGTGTACCAATTGTTTTTAGTCTTATGTCGTCCAAATGAGCCAAATTTCACCCAACTAATCACATTAACGTTTACTACAGTCAGGCCCGTCGCCAGGATTTCGCAGCAGGGGGTGAAAAATCACAAGGGTGGGCATATAGTTTACACACAATATTGACTGTATGCAGCAACCACCTCGAAAAAAGTCGCTTGCAACATGTAAACCTTATTCACATTTACCCCGACCCAGAAAGTTATACAGATATGAACGCCGAACCAGCCGAGGATCGTGATGTGCTCTTTTGTAACTAGGGCAAGGGAAGAGAGAAGAAATGACTATTTTGCAAATCGTTAAAACTTCTGTCTCCTTGTAGCTGGTTCTCGGGTTTCATCTTTGCCCCCGCCTCTTCTTTCATGTCGCACAAGCTACAGTGTATCAGGCGGTTCGCTATGCAGCAGAAATAAAGCAAATAGACGATACAACGTGGCAATTGAGCAAAAACAGAAAGAATGTCATCCTCTAAATCTCTCGGCCTGATGCGATAGTGATAGATCATAGCTTTAGACTCGTTGAAAGTTGAATTTGTCAACGCAGGGCCAGAGAAGTATCAAAACAAAGGTCCTTTTGTAGCACCACCAGTTTGATAGCACGAAGAAATTGCGAAAAAGTCTTTCTAAAGAAATGGTTCTACAAAACACTTAAGAATGGGAATAGAATTTCGAGATCTTGGTTATTGTACTCAAAATTTGAGTTTGGGCTGTATTGTTTTTGCTGTAAGTTGGTTGGATTGGGTAATGATCATTCTTTATTTGTTGCAAAATCGTTGATAACTTTTTTGAATTTGTTTGGCTTGGGACTGGCGTAGCCTACTGCGTTTCTTGTCTACTGACAAAAGTGCGAAAGAATTTTTTTTGCAAAACGATTAGGAGTACAGTTGTTTTGGTCAAGTATATCGGTCATTTGTCTCAATGTAAATTAATTATTGTTGGTGATTTTCTTCCCAAGACACACTTGCTATTTGTGTTTCCACTTCGTTAATTTCTTCTTTTCTGTTTGCGTTTCGGTTTCCTGTCATTCATTTTGAAAAGTTTTGTTTGGCTGTTAATCGTCTTGGGAGTTGAGTAATGGTGACTTCGGTCATACCAACTTCCGCCCACTACAAATCTTATGTTTGTTCGAAAATACTAATTGTTGAGTAAATGCTACCAAAATCGTTGTTTTTTACTTTCATGTTTCTTAATTTGTTGTTGCCTTATAATAATTTTTTTGGTTTGGAAACCGTCCAACTTAAGGTTTTCTGTTTACAATAGTTGTTACTTGTTCGAATACTCTGCTGACATCACCATGTAGCTATTACCAGCTGAAACTGTGCGTTGGGCCCCGCGGCATGGTGTTCGGGGAGGTTAAGTAGTCGACAATTTACGCTAAATTTGGCGAAAGTTCTTGCGAACAGGTCTTCAAAAAAACAAAGGATCATACTATGGCTGACTGAGCACGATGACGTCATTAATATAACATCACTGTCCACACCAGGGGGCGGCATTTTCTGCTAGGGCCAGGGGCGGCAGATTGTGCTCTTACGCCACTGACAGGGGTTATATTGCTAACAATGGGAAGGTCATTTTGTAGCAACAAAAGATGGCAATAAGCCTGAGGTAAGATATTGTGTGAGGAAAAAAGGTGATAAGAGTCATCAGCTTCCATCTCTATCTATGTTAAAACAAAACAAGTCTCAGCTCAGTATTTCAAACCAAATTGATTTATTTTGCGGCAGTTAACCACATGCCAGAGCCTAAATAAAACCCTTTGTCGGCTAATAACAATCAGACAGAGGTCACATGGAAAAAAGACGCACGAAAAGGAAGTAGAAAACCAACAACGTTCAAATCCCTCACCGAGCAAGAAGTAATCTTAATTTGGCGACAAACAGAGTTAATTGTTTAACTGCGTGATCATACTGATAAACGACAAGAATCTAAGATGAATTTGGCACCAAATAGAAGACAGACTAATTTTCGTACAGGAGGTAGAAATTTCATGCACATGCAAACTGACCAAAGCGTTTTCATAACTTGCGATGCCTCATATTAACAATTTAACAAAATATTGACAAAAAATGAGGCACTATGTGGACATTACACATGGCGTTTAGAAAGTTCAGATATAGATCGTCGGCAGTTGCATTGCTGGACCTTATTTTCAGACAGCTAAGCATGGGCATCGGAAGGGGGCAGGGGGTTCAAGAAACTCCCTGTACTTTCAAATTTGATATTTTGCTTTTAACTTTTCCGTAGAAAAATGTTTTTCTCTTAGTTTCGGAATTGATATAATGAAATTTCACCACTGTTGCTCCCTTTGGAAAAAATCCTTATAGCAGCCTCCTGAAAAAATCCACTATCGGCCCGTCTGAAAAAAGTTCTTCTGACACTCATGCATCCAAGAATGACCTTTGCTGCTCTTTATTTAATGTTTTCATGCGTTGTTGTAATTTATATTGCCATAATATAATATGGTACTGGATAGAAAACAATATTAAAAATAGTAATAAGAACGAATCCCGGAACGAGATTAGATAAAACTTCATCGTGTTTACCTCGCGGATGGCGGAGCTACACATAAAGACAATGTGGCTCTTTCAAGTTAGCGATTGTGAAAGATTAGATGGTATTTTGTTGTTTACTGCAAAAACACCCGGGTGCGAAACAAAAAAACGCTGTCTGTAAATACTTTAAATCATTCCCAAGCTTGCAGTTAGGGGACAACACTTAGGCTGTCTAGTCGATACTCCAAGACACTCGCAAGACACAAACAAACAAACAAACACAGAAAGCAAGAAAACCAACAAGTAAGGACAAAAGTTCGACAACAATGATTCAGTAGATGCTGCAGAGGAAAACATAAAACAATATTAGTAACTCTGAAAATTAAACGAAGAATTTAGGACTGAGATAGCCAATAATTACACATAGCTTTTTATACTGGTGAAAAGGTAAATTGCTGTATTCCGCGTTGAGTTCTCTCCATATCACTGGTCCTTTGTAAGATATTAACTTTTTGCCAATATTACTATGGACACTACGAAGTAGGAATAAAATAGTTTTGTTTGCTAGCATATCTTGTAGTAGAGGTATGTACATCCGGTGATCTCTGGAACAGACTGTTCTAAATACAGGGCAATAACCCGTCATGAAATCTGTGCATTAATTTGGTCAATTCCAGTTTATATACAGTATATATCCTGCACTTTTAGAAACTTTGCAATGTTTTGTAAATGGGGCTTATCTGTGTATCATAATTACTGAATGTCATATTGCGCAATACGTTATTTTGTGTCACATAGATTGATTATAGATGGGGAGGAAGACAAATGCCTTCACAAGGCCCTCCCTGTTGCGGCATTTCTCGAAATACTTACTAAATCTGTCAACTTGAGAGCAACCGCTGCTACCCGTACTGGATGTGTTCGGCTCGGCATGGGGTGGGTCATCAAATGCCCTTCTCAGGGCGCGGCAGCAGAAATGCTGCCGAAGACCTACGACCCAACATACTCCAGCTGAACACTGAAGGGCTTACTGCAGACAAGATCTCTGTCATTGAGCAGCTAGCCTATAAGAACAAGGCTTAGATCATCGTCCTGCAGGAGACCCACTGCACAACTGCAGATAAGCTAGTGATTCCCAACTTCTCACTGGCTGGGTCAATCCTGAGCAGGAATCACGGCCTTGCCACGTTTGTCTACAAGCGGTTGGAACGGTCACTGGTCGATCAGTCTCCAGAACAATCAGAGACTGCGTGGTTGTGCGTAGACGTCGCAGGATACAAGATCGTCAACGTCTACAAACCTCCACGCTCGCGACTCACTCCAACGACCATCCCGACCAGAGGCGAATTTTCATTTTCGGGGCCCTATTTGGGGCCCTTCTGGAAGGTTCGCGACGACTGATGTCATACAAATTAACACTACACGTGCTCGCTACATTCACTAAACAAGTTGTTCCAATTCAAAACCATATTACAGTAGTTAATTCTGAATTCCCTCGACATTAGGAACATAAGTTGTCATAATGAAACTAACGAAAAAGCCAGCAGTGAAGTTATCTGACAATACTCCCATTACATACTTGTTGACTTCCCTGGGCAATTACACGGTTTGCAACTGTCAAGAGTTGGCTCTGAAGAAAGCACCTGTGCTTCTTACGACACCTATCAGTCTGTTACTGCACATAGTCGGCGATCGACGGTGTAAGCGTCTTGCAGTGCAGCACTTACATTGAGAGCGCAAGGAGAAGGGCATACCCGGCCAAAGCATTCCTTCCTTTGGCCTAATGCGTTGAGGCGCTTCCTTTGGCCTAATGCGTTGAGGCGAAGTAAAATAAAAATGGTGGAGATGCGGGGCACGCCATGGTGGAGGATGTGGGTTCGAAGGGTTCGAAGCCATGACGTGCAGGTAGCAGATGATCTTCCATACGTAGGCTTCGTCTCGTTGAGCATGAATGGCTCGAACGACTTCCGTGGGGAAGTGAGCTATGTGAGCGCCCTGCAGAGCAGCTCTTACATTGAGAACGCAAGGAGAAGCGCATACCCGGCCAAAGCATAGCATCCTCGATAGTGATATCACTATCGGAAGCTTCCTTTGGCCTAATGGGTTGAGGCGAAGTAAAATAAAAACGGGACTTTTGTCTGCAAAATTGCTAATAAATTTTGTCATACTTTATCTTTCCAGCAAAAGGGAGCTCAGCATACAGAATAGCAAGACTTTGCAGCATGCCCTCCCTCCCGAAACAAACCTGCTAAGAATTTTACTGGTGCTTTATATTAATTTTCAACTGTTAGAAAATAAAGGGAAGGAACAGTCGGACTCTAAACGACGTTAGTGACTGACGACGTCATTGACTGGCCCCTCCCGAAAAAAATTATTGGTGGCGATAAAGGTAAACTGAGACTGGTGCTTTCATACCTCCGTGCCTCAATGACTACTACTAAGTCAGGGCAGATTGTGTGATCCAGCTTTGTTGAGGAAAGGGGCATTTTTGTGTAATTTAACCGGAAAAGGCTGGATATATTAATGTTTCGATAGTATTGTGTCTTTCGAACACAAGTGATACATGACTTTAAATAATTTAGGCTATTTAATAATTTAGGCTATTGAACGATTCAATTTAAATGTGTTTCTTTTTAAAAGAAAGTGTCGTTTGCAGTGGCAATATATTGTTTGATTTTTTTCTAAGATGTAAAATTTTGTCAGGCAACCGTATGTAGGCCTATAAATTATTAAAACCTTGTTGTTTAAATGTTTTGATATTCTTCATAATAAAAATAAATGAGTATAGAAGTGTGTTATGGTCCTCATGGATAACTTATATTTTATTTGCTGAAAACTTCAAATAAAAAATAAATACAAATATTTTCCGTTTTAAAAATTTTACTTTCTTAGTGTTTTAACTTTCGTAAAAATTGTGTCTATATATAGTACATAAATTATTAGAAAGGGCGCACACTTCAACTTTGCCATTGCCGCCATTCAGGGCCAGATTAAATGAACGTGAGGCACCGGGCAAAGTCGTGGTCGCGAGGCCCCCAAAACGCTTAGCGCAACTGCGTAGCGTTTCACATACCCTCGTTTCAACTTTGCAGAAGCACCGATCAAAAACGTCAAAACTGATACGATTTGACAGCCTACACTTCAGAGACATTTGGGGGTGGCCACGTACAGCGGTTCGTACGTGATTAATTTGTTCAAAAAGAAAATTGTATCACAAAGAAACCATCTTTTTGCCACTGTGCCACTGCACAACAATCTTTTGTGTCATAGACACTCTGACCACCTTCATTGCACAAATCGTGCATTCACATATGCATTGAGGAAAGATATATCTACCAACTATCGCAGATGAAAACGTGCACGGTTTAGAAAAAAATGTTCTCAAGAAAACATCACTCAAAAGCAACTTGAACCGTACTGTCTGAAGTCTTGCGATGGGAGCTTTACAATAGTTACACCCATTAACTGTTTCGTGATCTAGTCAAGTGGACAACAGCGCTTTGCTTGATTTAAGACTGATAACCTCACGATCACGACGAGCGCTTCACAACTAATTAAATAACTCTTCGATTATCGTTTCGAGTGAAATAAGCACACTCATGTTTTTGTTCGTAACACAAGCTTTCTGAGTTTTTATTGTACGAATATGTTTTTTGTGTACAATCTGGGTTTATTTGAAATCACTGAATGGGATCCCTGCATTTGACTGCTGAACACCGATATCTTGACAGGTAATGCAGCGAAACAGTGACTGCTGATAGCGGCAAGCCACGTTTAGTTTTATACTGTGTGAAAAGAAGCATGAATAAATCTGTAGCTGTCCTTCCACAAGTTTGAAAAATCTATTGTTAGGGTGAGACTGTGATCAACGTGGATAGCGTAATCAAACGACTGTTATGCAGGCTTTTTTCACACAATATAAAAACGTGGCTTGTCAGAATACGACTATGCAGACTTGTGGGATTACGTCTCTATCGTTAAGGTTTAATTCCGACTTCTTAGTGAATACTAAGTGCAAAGCTGTATCTTCTGTGGCAAGTTTTCGTAATTACTCTGCTCAATTTTTAAGCCCATGTGGTATTCTAACTTTAGTAAGTTGTGCAATAGTCTTGTCAACACGTACAAAAGTTCTACTTCTCATTACTTGCAACAGTTTAAGGAGTGTCTAACGATCTTGTTTTTTCATCGCTCATGTTGTTCTGGCCGTTGATCATTCTTAAATTTGGCCTTATTTGTAGAAAGTGCTTGAAAAATGGATATCGGACAGTTTATGAAAATAAAAAGCATTATTCATAGCCGAAGTGCATAAAACATATTAAACAAATATTGAGAAATGAGTTTCAACCACCACAGACCAATCGGGTAGAAAGGGTAAAGCGTTTTGTGAATGTCTATTTACAGTGCATCGTCAGCAACCTGAAAAGGATAAGCAAAATGTCGACGTTGCACGCAGGGGCGTAACGAGGTAAGATAGCGCCCTGGCCAAGAAACAATTTTGGTGCCCCCATGTTTGAACCTGAGGTCTTTGGGAAGCATATTGAAGAAAGTACTTGCGATATTGTTGGGACTTTTCGGCGCCCCCGCAGTGATTCGGCGCCTGGGGAATTGTACCCCCATTGTTACGCCCCTGGTTGCCCCCTTCGGAAAATTTTCTGTGGACGCCTATGGATGCACCAATTTTGATCTAATTCAACATGGTGCTGTTTGGTTCAATTCTTCAAATATCGTCACTCAAAAACGATAAAAGCCAAGTTGTCAGTTTCCTTAAATCTATATACTAAACGGAGTAATAAAAAAACTCTGCAATTTTCAAAAAAGCTCTGCAAGTAGTGTTTCTATATTCAAGGGCGAGGCCCCTAAATGCGCGAGGCCCCGGGCATTTGCCCGGTTTGCTCAATGGTTAATCCGGCCCTGGCGCCATTTCGCACAGATACGCCACTGCATGTTGCGCCATTGAATATTTGCAGCCTTAAGTAGAGTGCAGGCTAGTCGTGCCTTTACCCCGTATTTTACCCATAAAAAGCAACAAGAGATAGACTCGGGCTGAACGAAAGTATTTTACTACTGGCCGCATGTAATCTGAAAAAGCATTCAGGCGTTTTGTTCCTCAAATTATACATAACAATAACCAAGTCTCAACGCCATATAAAGAGAATGCTCATCGTCATTCACTTCAGTACTTTGCGCTCATTTTTCTATATCAGGATCTCCAAACTACGGCCCTAGGACCAAATCCGGCCCGAGAGTACATTTTATAAAGTAAATAATTAAAAATTAATTGACGAATAACATTTTGATTTGACAGAATGTAACATATCCCGAAACAATCACATTACGTAAGATGTCCAACCAGAGGCGAATTCACATTTTCGGGCCCCTAGGCTATTCTAAATTGGGGGAGTTGGGAGTTGCCCTTCTGGGAGAGTTGCGATAATTGATGTCATACAAATCACCACTACACGTGCTCGCTACATTCACTGAACAAGTTGTTCCAATCCATAAATATATTACTTTATTCTCAATTCCCTCGATTTCAGCAACAAAAACAGTGACAATGAAACTAACGAAAAAGGCAGAGGTGAAGTTATCTGACCACAGTCACTTTACATGTTAATTGAGCACCTCTCTCGCCTCGCTTAATCTAAGAAATTAATTATACACATTATACGCAAGAATAACCAATTCTCAACGCCATAAAAAGAAAATGATCATCGTCATTCACTTCAATCTTTCACGCTAATCTATAGAAATCTTTTGTTAGTGGTATATAGTAAAAATATGTGCGTTGATCCAAAACAAACATACAACAGAATTGCTGGAAATTGTCCTTACTTCCAAAATTTTGGGGCCCTCCGAAATCGGGGTCCCTAGGCTTAAGCCTATTTAGCCGAATGGTAAATCCGCGCCTGTGTCCGACCCTCGCACTGTTGTGTAATAATTTATGTGGCCTTCGGATGAAAAAGTTTGGAGACCCTGTTCTGTACAGATCTATTGTTTGCGGCATAGTAAAAAAATGTGCATTGAACCAAAACAAAAATAAAAATATTAATTGCTTGCAAAATTGCGGGAATTTGCTTTACTCCCGAAATTTTTGGGCCCCTTAAATTCGGGGGGCCTAGGCTAAAGCCTTTGGTAAATCCGCGCTTGATCACGACGTTCCCACACCCCAGCCTGTACGTTGGCGACTTCAATTGCCAGCATGTCAACTGGGGTTACAACACAACATCCCTGGACGGTGAGAGCCTGGACTCCTGGGCAAACATCCAACAACTTTGGACTGTTGTACAACCCAAAGGAAACAGCCAGTTTCTTCTCTCGCCGTTGGAACGTCGACACCAACCCAGACCTGGCCTTCGCGAGCCTCGGCCAGGACAGCCGACTGCCAGACAGACACGTCCTAGGAAAGTTCCCGCGGTCACAACATCGGCCCTCCCTCATAACGCCACCAAGATTCAAGGTTCCTGCCCATAGCGATCCGGTGGAACGTTGGAACTTTCGCAAGGCCGATTGGAAGCGCTTTTGCCTTCTCACAGGTGAATCCGTCGAGAGATTGCCACCTCCTGACACACCAGATATTGAGAGGGCATACTAGGATTTCTGCGAGAGCCTACTTTCTGCGGCTAAACATTGTATCCCATGTGGCTGCCGGAAGAACTATGCGCCATGCTGGGACAAAGAGTGCGAGACCCTCTATCGCTCCTTTATCCGAGCCCCAGTGGGGACTGCCTCTGACAGAGCCGCCTCGTCCC
>JGI24021J15306_10000516_pt1 | contig 29927 bp, 9 predicted proteins | sample Ectturendosymbi1_FD_15306 | JGI IMG/M metagenome (IMG submission 15306) | reverse complement strand
CCCAAGCAAAAAATTTTTTTTCGAGTCTAATCTACTAGACTTGCCACGTTTTTTGAGATTTTCACCGAGTCGCTAGAGCGAACAGGAGCGGAGATATTCATCCGCAAAGCTACGTTCGAATCAGCTGCTTTTTGTGAACCGCTTGAATTAACCCGGCTCTCAAAGTGTTAACCGAGATTGTAAATCAGCAATAAAACGCTCTGCATTGATGCCATTAATTTTCTTAACTTTTCTTTTAGAATATACTTTCTGAGGTGATGTTTTTTTACTAATTGCAAAAATTGGTGAATGATCTGAAAGATCTTCTATTATTATACCAGAAATATGGCTGGATTTAACATCATTAGTGTCAATGTGATAAACGAGAGTAGTTGAATGTTTGGTTATTCTAGTTGGTTTATCAATAAGCAATTTGCAAGATAGACTATGAAGCATATCAACATAATCTGTAACACATTTGACCTTGGAATCGTGCATTAAATTAATATTGAAATCACCACAGACAAAGTATGTATGCTTTTTATCATTCAACTCATGCAAGATACTAAACAGCTCCTCTGAGAATGTCTTAAAATTAGGATCAGGATGTCTGTGTATGACACCAACAGCATACTTTTTATTATTAAAAGTTTTATCTCTATCCATAGAGTTTCACAATCACAGTTGTTTGTAACTTGTTTAATACAATGAAATCTATGCAGTTTTTCACATAAAGACCAACACCGCCAGCATTCTTGTGAGTATTAACATGTATGAATTTATAACCCTGCAGATTAACGTTATATATAATTGGCACAGTGTACTTGATTCTAGTTTCAGTGATAGCTATTATATCAGGAGCGTACCTTACCCAAGTAAAGAAATTCTCTAGCTCATAGGTTCTCAAAGTGTTCCGTCCAGAGCCCCAGGGCTTTGCGAGAGAAACCTCGGGTTCCACGTAACAATGTGTTTTTTTGTTTTTATTTTTATAAATTTATTATGGGGCTCCGTTAATCATGGTCAATCTCTTCATGGACTCCATAACACCAAAAATTTGAGAACCCCTGCTCTAGCTTATATAAATTTTTAGACAGACTTAAATAGCTTTGCAATGCTGTTCAAAAGCAGCAGTTATATCTGTTTAATTATAACAACTACATGAAACACACAAATCTAGTGCAGTCTCGAAATTGTCTCTGGTATTATCACTTATTTCCCTTTGATCATGCACAGAAAACAAGGAATTGCTGAAATCATTACCTTTTTTGATTAGACAATTAAGGCAAACATAGGACAAGTCATTTTGCATTGCAATATCATTTTTTACATCTGAATGATGACAACCACTATCAGACCAACAGTTACACAAACTGCACAGAACAGCATCAGAGTGACAAGAATTACCATAATCTTTACACTTCTCACGTAAGCACAGAGACATTGCAGTTAAAGAGTAAAAAATTGCATACAAGATTCAGACAATCTTGTTCTACTTAAGTCCTTTTCCATCTGATAGGAGGTCTTCAAATCTTCTAATAATAGTGGCTGGATGGTCTTGATCCTTTTTTAAATATGTAAGGCCATGGTTTGTCCAAACATATTTATAGTGGAATCTCTTTTTGAAGGATAATGCAGCCTTGAAAACTTCTTTATTTGCTTTCGTCAAACTCTCATTTATAAAAACTTTAAATCCATCATTTCCAGTTTTATTATTTATATCTTTTAGTTTCCATCTCTTATGGCAGATAGTGTCTCTTAGTTTTTGACTACGAAACTTGACAATAATAGCAGGATATCTAATGGAATCGTTTGGAGGGGCTAACCTGTGTGCTACAATGATTTCTAATCCCGTGATGTTAATACCAAGTTGTTTGACCAAATAAACAACAACTTCCTCAGTATTTTCATTGTATTTGTATGGAATTCCTTGTATCTCAAGACAACATCTCCTGCTGTATTGCTCTAAATTATTCACTTTAGCTTCTGATTCTGTGCTTTGTTTTTGCAGTGAAGCAACAGTTTGTTTAAAAATTGCATTTTCATGTTCCAAATTTTTATTGATATTTTGCATAGTTTTCAGTTCATCTTTAATTTCTTTATATTTGCTGCCCAAGTATTCCTGGCTTTTTCGAATTTCCTGTATTTCATTCATCATTATTGACAGAGTGCTATTAGTCTTTTACTGAGCAATTTGCAGGTTACCCATAAATTTTTCCAATTTTTCTGACATTGCAGCCGCAGTTAGCTTTTTGATTGGCTCAGACATTGCTTTGTATCAGCAAACTGTTCAAGCAGCATTTTCAATCAAGTCAAATGTTGTAATCTCAAGGCACAAAGCAAAGTTTCAACATATCCTCGAACTCAAGTCCTCTCACCTCGATGGTCTAAGACAGGATAGGGTATCGGGTTACAAAAAATTAATAGCCACCTTAATCCTCTTAATCTGAGAAGCAACTGACATGGAAAAAGGAGGTTACATATTCTGCAGAGCTCAGCAATTTCGTTTGATATGTTTTTTTGTCTTTTTAAAACGAAAACCGGATACGGTTGTTTAGGCACTGCCAAAAGTTTATAGCATTCGCTTTGGAGTTTAAGCAGGAGTCGGAGTATATTAAGCTGAAAAAGAGTGGAGTCGGAGTCAAAAATTTCAGACTTCGTACACCTCTGGTGTTTGTGTGACCGCAAGAAAAGATTTTAAGATGCTGTGGATGTGGTGGTGTGATGTGAGGAGGTGATGTTGATTACAGTGTGTCGGGGGTATCTGTTGAGGTTCAGATTCAACTGACAAGTGTTGGCAGCTTGGCTACTTGAAACTGAGAAATAGGTCTTGGGTAAGAAACTATTTGGGAACCTCAGACCTGGAGAAGGCAACAGACGTACCGCATTGGGTCATACATTTACTGTTTGAAACTAAGTAAATGTTTTTTGGCCAGATGTTGGCAGCATGAAAAACATTACTTGTTTCCACTCGTTGTCATAGTGCAAACGCAAAGCATAATATTCTGCAGTAGACATTTTACTGGTAAGCATGTTTTTTGGCCAAATGTTGGCAGCATGAAAAACATTACTTTTTTCCACTGGTTGTCATAGTGCAAACGCAAAGCATAATATTCTGCAGTAGACATTTTAGTGGTAAGCTGTATTACTATCAGTTTAAAATGCTTGTTTAAAGTTGAACTACAGTGAAAGACCTTAACAATGCAGTGAATTTGGCCCAAATGTGCATAAATTATTGGAAAAGTATAGAAATTCCTAGTAATTCTGGCATTTGTACATTCGAATTTTGTTCTTTGCGGCTGATGACAGCTTTGCAGATTTTTCCATTCTGTTCCATGAATAAAGTGATAGGCTAGTATTAAAATATTTTCAGTGATAGCAAAATGTAAATTAAAGTGATAGTAAAATATTTTTGCGAAGCAAAATCAGGAAACTGGAATTGCACCGAAGCAAATTCTAATGAAACATGCATTTCATGAAAAAATCACAGTTCATTCATTTATTTTGTTATGAAAGCTGTCTCAAAAACACTTTGCCATTCAGAACGTCAGGGAACTTTGTATCACAAGAGCCACTTGCACATTTGTGAGGCACAGTGAGGCAAGTACCGTATTCACTCGATTGTAAACTGCCCTTGAATATAAGCGCACAAAATGGTGTTGAAAAATATATGTAAGCCACTCATAAACATAGGTTACTTCAGTCTCTGAGATACTTTCGTGTACATTTTGCGTTTATTCATAGCATGTTTTGCATTTATTCCTAACCCTGGTAATGATGCTTCACCACTACAACTGCTTTTTATTCATTATCCCTCCTGCGACGGATGTGCATGTGATGCTGAAGAGAGTAAAATGTGAAAAGGGTTTGGTTGAAACAAATGTAGCCAAGGAACGACTGAGGGTCATCTGTTCAATAACGTAAGAAATAAAAAAATAAAAGCCCACTTTGTTCATTGAAATGATAACAGTAAATTCAGGGCAGTTTTATTCACTGAAATAATAAGAGTAAAATCAGGGCGGTTTTATCATTTTTCCAAGGAACATTGTTCAAGTGCGATCATGCTTACAGTAGATAGCCTGTTTACTATCATGACTATGTACCTGCAGTTAGTGTTTAGTAAACAATGTTTACTAATAAACACATTGTACACTTTTAGTTTACTTTGCGTCAGACAAATAAAGGCTATACAACATAGTCAGTTATCAAATAAGTCAGTTATCAAAATATGTTGATTGCTTAGCTTTGAATGAATTTTAGTTAAATTTGCTTACTTGTGTGATATCTTTGTTAAATTGAATAAACTCTTTCTGTGCAACGGCCGGAAAAAATATGCTTGACGTATCAAATAAAATTGCGGCATTATTAAAACGCCATCGTTATGGAAGGAACATATAGCAAACTTGTCTGGACGTTCTCAGTGGTTTATTTCTAGTTGAACAAAAGTATAAATCAAACAAAATATCAGGGTCGTTTGTGTCATGCTTTTAATTATATATATATAACTTTGATAATATGTGCCTTGATTAACATGTCATTGCTAGTGCGTCGCAAGTCCAGCAAACTTTTCCAAAGGCATCGCAATGAAAAAGTTTGAGAACCACTGGTGTAAACAGTTAAACTGTTTTGCGTACATGCACTGTTTTCACTGCCGATGTATGAATATATTGTGTGTAAATATCAGCCAAAATCAAGCAGTTTTCATGTTTCTTAGCGACTGCACACCTCCTTCACTGATTGCACCAGAGACCTGTTCAAACCCTCAAAATACTCAGCAAGTCCTCGAGCCTGCAATGAAAATTTTTTTGTTTTTTGGCTTTGGGTTTTTTGTGAGTAACTTCATAAGTGAGGTAGGTATTTGACCATTTTGGCTCATGCTACTTAGCCTAGGACCCAACTGCAAGACAGAAGTATTTTGCTGAGGTTTTTATTGGAAACTAGGCTAGAATCCATGTCTTTTGAGACTTTGATCAACTTTCTAGCGTTTCTGGTTCAAAAGTTACGGCCGAATAACAACAAATTAATAAATTATCCAATTATATAGGGTTAATTATTTTGTTGGTTTCAGGTCATAACTTCTAAACACGAAACCCTAGCAAGTCTCAAAAGACTTGGATTTTAGCCTAGTTTATAATAAAAACTTGAGCAAAATACTACCATCTAGTGGTTTGGGCCGAGGGCCAAAAAGGCTTAAAACTACTGCACTTATGACGTCACTCACAAAAAATCAAATACCAAAAACTATTTTTATTGTTGACTTGAAGACTTGCTGAGCATTTTGAAGGTTTCAACAAATCTCTAGCACAATTGACAGAGGAGATATGCCCTTGCTAAGACATGTGAAAACTTCTTGATTTAGGCTGAATCATGCCAGCTGTTAAGGTGTTAAACTAAATTTAACAAACAGAGCGGCAGATGTAAATCTTCACATATTGTTTAAATTTTTATCTGGGTGGTTTTGCCTGTACATGCATTTTAAAATCACATCTTTAACCCATTTTTGTTTGAAAAACACAGCATCTTGAATAAGAAACGCTGAAGTTATAACTTTAATTGTTCAAATAGACTAAGTTTAACCTCTTCATTTTGAAACATTCAAATAGTTTTTTTCTGCTTCTAGAAAGCTGTTTTAACACTTGCAGTGCCATGTCGGTTTACCTCAAAGACCCACATGAGTCACTTTTTTTGCAACTCCATAACTTGCTAGCCAATCACATTAGAGAGCTGTTCAAACCTTTAAAAGATGCAAAAAGTTTTCCAGCTTGGATTATTGAAAAATTGGGAAGTCTTCGATTTTGTTTTTTTGTGGGTGACAAAAAATACAAATTAATTAATACCTTGGTAATTCACTAATTAATTTGATTCTTGGCCATAACTTTTGAACCCAAAACAGTAGAAAGTCAATCAAGTGCTCTAAAGACTTGGATTATAGCCTAGTTTCCACTGAAAACTTGAGTCAAAAAATTCCATCTTGAGGATGGGGTGTAGGGATACATAACCTGAGCCAAAATGACCTACAACTTATCCCACTTATGACATTACCCACAAAAAATCCAAAACTTTCCAATTTTTTTTCATTGCAGTCTAGACAACTTGCTGCATCTTTTGAGCATTTGAACTTGTTTCTAGTGTAATCCGCAGGCAAGTTAGGGTGTTGCAAAGTTATGGCAATGAAGTGGCTCCCATGGGTCTTAATGGTAAAAACTGCTTGGTGCTGAAGGTGTTAAGTAGTTTAAACCAAAAAAAAGACCTGATGCAGACAGGCTACAGTGTAAACTCCTTTTTAGCTGAGCTGACAACCTATAAAACTGAAAACTAACTGCAAAACAATTTTTGTTCACTTTCACTTCTGGGGCAGACACCGCCTAGTTTTGCCTTTACTGAGTTTGTGTGTAGCCTGAATAAAAATTAATAGCCTACAGTGAATATAACAGTACACTGCAATATGGATGAAGTATGGTCACACAGCTGATTCAAACATAGCAATAAAAACCAAGAAACAACATGAAATAACTATATACTGTAAAACCATGCTGACAACCAAAAACAAGCAAAGCTGAGTAAAGCTCTAGCATTCTTTACTCTGGGAGCAGATTTGAACAAAGTACAGTGAATGAAACCAGGAAAACTGGTGAGAAGTTTGCCACTTCCGTAAGCGTTCCCAGAAGACATTAGAATAAATAAAAATTTTTGAGCAGCTTTGCAGGACTTCATGATAGTCTAAAACTGCCTTTAAAGTGTGGCTTTAATGTGATGAACAAATGTTGTTTGTCTTTTTTAATGTTTTTTTGTCTACTTTTTTCAGCATATGAAATAGAATATGAATATGGCTACTGGTGTTGTCATTAGATTGCAAAACTTACCACTTGTAGCTGGCACTATTGACATCAGACATTATTTTGGAGGCTTGAAAATTCCTGATGGTGGTGTCCATATAATTGGAGGTGATGATGGCACAGCTTTCATCTTGTTTGCAACTGATGAAGATGCTCGTCAAGCTATGTTAAGGGATGCTAAAAATCTTTGTGGTGCAACCATCAGATTAATGCTCAGCAGTCATTCAGAAATGAAGAAAGTAATAGAGGATAGCCAACGGATCTGTGAGGAGCTCAGAGGTCTGAGACCACCAGAACCCCCAATCACTAATCTCACTGGCCGGTCTGTTGCACCAGGATATCCATGCCATCCAAAGCATTACATGGGAAAGCCTCCCAGTCCAGAGCAAATGGTTGCCACTGATGTGTATTTAGAAGTAAAAGGATTGCCGTTTGATGCTTCTGAAAATGATGTATTGTATTTTTTTGCTCCAGTTCGAGTGTTGGATATGCGGTTCTTGTTAGATGAAGCAAGACGCAGATCTGGCACTGTTTTAGTAAAGTTCAAATCAGCCATAGACAAGTTGGAAGGCTTGAAAAAAGATGGAAAATTTGTTGAAGGCAGATTTGTAAAAGTTAGTCCTATTTCAGAAAGGAGGTGGTTGATGTTTGGTCCGCCGCCAGATCAGCTGTATGGACCTGATAGAAAGCGACCATCTTCAAGTGCTTCTCCCAATGCAGGCACGCCTAAAAGATCTCGGGCATTTTCCCCGTTGCGTTCAGACAACTGTGTTGAAATTCGTGGATTACCTTCCAACACTACCTATAAAACAATTAATGAATTTTTTAGTGGGCTGCGTTTGGTTGATGGAGGCTTGTTTGTTGAACATGACAATAAAGTTTGCAAAGGTCGAGCATTTGCGGAATTCAGCATCTTTCCTGATTACAAACAAGCATTGCTGAAAGATGGTGACATGGTTAATGGGAAACAAGTTAGAGTAATTGGTTTATCAAAACCAAACATGTTAGAACAAATTCGCATTCACAGAAAGTACATTAAAGCCAAGCAGTATGAAGAAAGAAGTCGTGAGAAAGAAAAAAAGCATGAAAAAAAGCTTAAGGAAGAACGAAAGCGTGAGCATCAGTTAAAGAAGCAAAAGGAAATGGAAGACTGGCTGAGAAGACAACACCAAAAGGAGGAAGATGAACGTAAGAGACTTGATTTGGAAAAAAAAGCTATTGCTCTGAATAATGAAGGCCAGCAAAAAATAAATGAAGACAAACTAGATGCACCACTGCCGTATCATGAAAAACAAAATCAAGAAGAACAGCTACCATTAGGTGATCAGCATGAGTTGGAAGAGAAAAGACGATATTTGCAGCAACAGCTTCAAATTATTGCAGAGAAAAGCAAAGATGAAGAGCAGTACACAAATGATGAAAAAGGGATGATATCAATTAAAGAAGAGCCTGTTCTTGGAGCTGGTGAAATGGATATTGAAGATGATGTTCAAGCAGGTGAAATTGCTCCTGCTATGACTAATTCTACCACTGTTACAGGAGATAATACTGCCCCTTCAAGTTTTGGATTCCCACCTGTTTTTGGTGCATCTGGTGGTGTTGTCGGCACTCAGCCTGTTCCATTTTCTTCAGTTCCAGTAGTTTCACCAAGATTTGGTCTGACTGGTTTACCTGCAAATTTTGCACCTCCTTTAGCAGTACCAAGGCTTCCTGGTGCTAGCCCTATTCCTGGCATCCCAAATCCCCCTGTCCCACCTCCTTTGCCATCTGCGGTTATTCCTCCTCCTCCTACGCCACCCATTCTTATGAAACCTGTTACACCTATTCCTGCTCATTCTGTTGTTACTAAAGAAGAAACAGTGAAAAAGTTACGACATAGCTTGAACAATAGGACTGTTGCAACCCCTTATGTCCGTGTTGCGAACTCACCATTTCGTGTTACAGAACATGAGATCAGAGAATTTTTTGCTGGATTAAACATTCAAGGCATTCAGTTTGTTGAAAGAAATAATCGTCGAACTGGACAAGTTTATATTAAATTTTTTTCTGCAGAAGAAGCTGCTAAAGCTGTTGAAAAAGATGATCATACAATGTTAGACAGATCTGTCAAAGTTGAAGCATCTACTTTGGCAAACCTTTCTGCCCATTATCGTAAGGTGACTGGTGAAGAAAATGTTTTTCCAATGTTTTCTGAAACGGAATCTCAAGGATTTAATTTGCCAGGTTCATCTGGAATAAATAGGGATGATGGCTTTATACAAAACATCTTTAAAAAACAACTCACATGTGTTTGCATTGGAAATGTTCCTTTCTCTGCATCTACTAATGATGTGCTATTGGCATTGCCAGACATCAACATAAGAAAAGGTGGAATCCACATTTTGGAAGACAGTGCTAGCAAATGCAAGGGCAAAGTTTATGTAGAACTGGTTAATCCTGAAGTGTGTGCTAAAGTAATCAGTCGCAAAGCAAAGCTGACAATATTGGGATCTTCTGTGCAAATTTGGCCAGTCTCCTTTATGGACATGAAAGCTGACGTTGAAATGCACAATAAGTATTTAAATGCAGAATTTGGTTCAGCTGATGAAGTTAGGTCAAGGGCTTTAAATAGTGCTCCAGATATTCGTTTTCACTCACCTAATTTTGGCCCGTTGCCAATGAGCAGGCCGAGTGATTCAACTTTGAATAATATTCGTCAACCCATTGGTGCCATGCTGCCACCAAGAGATTCTTCACATTTGTTTGATCCCATGCTGCGCTCAAGAGAGGCAAGGCATCCGTTTGATCCTTTTATTCCAGGAAGAGAAAGCTCACTTCCTGCTGTAGATCCTAGAAACATTACAGGTCCTATTTCACATCCACCACCTCGTGAGTTTCCTCCTTTTAGTATGGATGGAAGAAAACCACCTTTCAATCCTGATTTAGGGCGACCAAGATCACCAATGATAAATGAACTAGTAAGGTTCCATGGCTGTAATGACAAACCTCGCCAGTATTTACCAAACATGCTTCCTGCTTTGGGGCCTCCTCCACGATTTCCTGGAAATGGGCACCCTCTACCTGCAAATATCCCTTCAATTGTCACTGTAAAAATGGGTAATTTGAACTTTAAAGTTACACAGGAGGACATCATAGAATTTTTCTGGGGTTTTGATCCGATACCTGATTCAGTGCGGCTGATGTATGATAAGCTGGGCAGACCAACTGGTGATGGGGTAATATCATTCCCTAACCAAGATGCTGCTCGTGCTGCTGTTGACAAATTACATGGAAGACGTTTGCTTGAAAGGTCTATTAAGCTTTATCTACAGTGACTGTTTTGGTGTTTGAATCAAGACTTTGCTTACTTATTCAGAAAGATTCCTGAATCGGAGTCAATTTCATGAGCTTCGTTGTTATGAAAACAAGTACTCTTTGTAAAAATCCTTAACTTAGGGTTTGTGTGTATGGTAATTGCAAACTATGTTAATCTCATTCAGTATATATTACTGAAAAGCCCATGGATAAATTGCTTGCAGAATTTACCCATACTGCAAATGTCCCATGGGTTATTGCCAAAGTAGGCATGGATGCCAAAGTTGTTTTATTGTTTGAACAAGTTACTCCATCTATTACATGTTTGAGGTTTAACTTAAATTTTTGTGGGTGTTTCCAGCATTGCTTTGCAACTAGCAATGTTTCATCACCACAGTTAAATAATGCACATCTTACCAATGGGTTAAAATTGACTTATATCATGAAACATGTTTGAGAGCTATTCTGTGGTGATCATTTATGCATTTACTTTCGACCTGACTGTGTGACTTCAAGATTCAGTGAAATGAACTTACTGGAATCTGGACCCAACATTTGATAGTTACAGTAGGTTTGATGGTTGAAACTAGGCTTGCATGTGCAGTGAGCAGGAGTCACATATTACACATTTTCTGGCTAGCATGCTAGGCTGTTTTTGCTGCAGATGTGGCATTTTATATGACTGCTGATTTTAGAGAAACAAGTCATGGTTTTAAACCATGCTAACTTCAGTATTTCAAGTGACAAAGTTTGGCATCCATGAATTTACAACTTGGGCAAATTTAGAAATTTTGAACTTTTGTAACTTTTTTGTAGTTTCTATAAATTCAGTGACTCCTGCATGACACTGCTTATTGAACCACATGGAATGATGGAGATTTTTCATACAAAAATATTAAAGCGATTTGATAGTAGCTTGTGCTTGTTTGATGTTTTTATGAAGGTGGTTATTTTTAAATTATGAGAACTTTCTTGTTTAAAGTTTTGGATCATGGTATGGCTTCAATACTGGCATCAGTTAATAGAAGGGCTTTTTATCTGCCAGGCTCTTTTATACTTTGTGTAATTGGTACAGAAGCCTTGGATGTATGATCACTGCCACTGGAAAATATTTTTGTTTATTGTTCTCTGTGTTCTTTTGCTCATGACCTGTAAATGGAACTTGAATTGCTTACTGTGTAAATCATTGATCATATTGGCCCTAGAATCATGCATTAATTGAATGTTTCAAAATTCATTAGGGTGAAACTGGAGAAGTGAAAGTTGAGAATGTGAAGGCAGCTTTTCATGAATGCTGTTGTACCATGCCTAATTATGTGATTTTGACTTAAGATGCCAAGTAAAAGGCTGCCTTACGGACTTGATGTCATGATGGGTGGGTGCACTTTCTGCTTTTGTAGCTGCCTGTTGTAAAATCTGCTGTGATGCAGCTAATAGATATTTTTTCCTAAAAGATGATATGTAGATAATTTTAAATGAGAAAAGAAACAAAAAGCTTCATTGGCTTAATTGGAAGTGGTAGGATTGCTTGGGCCTTTAATACATGTGCTTGATTTTTAATTTGAAGTCATGTTATTGTATAAAACATGCCATTTTTTCATAAAAACTGTTTCCTAATAAGTAAATGTTGATTCCACAAAGTGTGGAATTTACTTAATTTGTGAAAGGTGGGCTATTCCGGGACAGTGCATAATGAACACAGATTATTGTTTTTCTGATAAAGTAACGCTTGTAGTCTTTAGTGAAGTAACTTTTTGTAACTGCATGAAACTTTCTGTGGTCACTGGTGTTACTACATCAATATCTATATGCACATTCTCAGTGTCATTCAGTGGCCCATGCTATTGCTAAGCTCAGAAATGCAGTTTATATTGGGCACAATTGAAGTCTTGCTTTCTGGAACCAAATAATGATCAAGCACCATAGTAAACTTTGGCTGGTTTTAAGTTCTTGAACGTTGAGGATTAGCCCGCTTAAACACTAGATTGCTCTATGATAAATGAAAACAATATATAACCAAATTTTTGAAATGAAGGTAGCAGATAAAAACACTAAGTTTGGATGTTGGTAATGTTTAGAAACCTGCATTTGAAAGTTTTAGCACTGAAATCAAACAATTTTTTATTAAGTGCAGACATACATGCAACTGAGAAGTTCTCAAATTGTCAACCAGAAATGTAGCAATTACTTCATGGGAGAAAATCAATTATGGGGCAAAGCAGTTTTATGAATTTCTTGATTATTTATTGTAGCTAATTCAATTAGTTAGTAAGGGTGGTAAATACTGGAAGATTTGTGAGGTTTCTGCTGCAAGAAGTGTTGTTACATTGCTTTGATTACAAGAAAGTAATTTGATCATTTGCTTTGAACGAAACCTGTTTTGTGTGGTAAGAATGTTAAGTCCATAGCCATTTGTTGAACACTTGGAAACATGGCTTGTACACACAAGCAGCCATTCTTTCTATTTTTTTGTGTTACACAGCATTTTGCATCATTGTATATAATGCGATCATGATACATGATGTGACTGATATTGTGCTATTATGCAAAACTACAGAGTAAGAACATTTTGAAAGGTAATGCATTACTGAAATGTTTGAACTTAGAGTCAGTTTATATCCAAATATTCCAGTTTAACAGGCAATGAGTGTTACATTTTTGGATCAATCAGTCCGTTTATTGAAAAAAAATCGTAGGCAACATTCAAGATGTATCTGTTATTACTGTGTGTGTGCATGCTCACTTTTTGTTTTACTTGACTGTTGAAAATTGATGTGTATTGTAAATATGCATTTTAATTGTACATTAAAAGAATTTTCTGATGATGTTGGGTACGTGTTTTAATGATTACTATGAAATGCTGCTGTATAGCATGCATTGTTTGTAGACATGACCTCCTTGTATTGGAAATGGAACTCTTACTAGCAATGTCCTGATATCTATTCCTTATCATTATGAGGGTTTTAAGGATGTTCCTACTCTACTAAAGTGGCATTTTATGCTTGATAGAAATGTCTTAGTCATTTCAAAATCAATTTATGATTAAATTTTTCTATAAATAATCTGTGCATGTCAATATCCTTGAACGTAATTAAGGTTTTAGATGGTAGCTTCTAACTTGAAATAAGCATGACTGTGCTGGTATTGAAAATATGGAGGAATTTTGTATGCAGGAATTTTGATGTGTAGTTCATTATTCTATATGCAGGAATTTTGATGTGTAGTTCATAATCTACTCAAGGTAGCAAGTGCTATGTTAAATGCTTCACATTGAAAATTTTCTTGTTGAATTTTTATCATGGCAGCAGGCTAAATTTATCTGTATAAATCATCTGCAGTGGTATCGAAGCCCACAACTGAACATTAGTCTTGCTGTAATGTTGATCATAAAGTACAACCAATTCTTTTCTTTACAAAAGTGTTTCATAAGAGCAAGACATGTAGAGAGGCACACTGAGAAGTATTCAGGTGTGAAGCAGCTTAAAGGAAAGGGGAGAGAAAAATCATTTTCTTGATAAAAAGGGTGTCACTTTCAGTTAGTGCTATATTGATTTCAGCAATGGTATTGTGTTAGGCTCTGAAAAATCATTATTCAATAGCTGTAATTTTGATTTTCACAGTACTGTCTTAACTCGTGTTTTCTTAAGCATAAATTAAAACTGCTTTAAGGTGGTTATTTGATTTTCTATGTTTAAGGAATAGTTTTTAACAGTCTAATTTTTTTCATATATGGAAAAGGTTCATTGATAACTCATGGTGAGATTTTTTAGATGTATGAAGAACTGTGTATACAGACATAATACGTGGCACTTAACTTCTAACGTTCACCTGTTCATGTAAATTTTGGAATCTTGAGGATGAAAGCATTGTTTTAAAATCAATATTTAAAAGTAATTTCAGTCGTTAAGGTACTTTGTGAACTGAAAAGATTTCTGACAACATAAAAACATGTACTTCTTGACTTTGTCCAGATTGGTTTATATGATGTGAGAAAATAATTTGTTCATGCTTCTGTAGTGTCATGTTTTGCACATGATTAACAAACTTTAACAAAGCAAATAGTTTAGTGACTTAAAAATATTTTGTAAAAAGTGAAAAAATTCATCCACTAAGTTTGGTGACTGTTATAATGTTGTATGGCAATGTTCTTATGATGTTGTATGGCAATGTTTTTGATAATGCCTATCAAGTGTTCGCAACTTCCAGCCTTGAGGCTGGATAATTTTGCCTTAGTGTTTCAGGCTTATGCACTTGTGGTCAATCATTATTACATCCAGCTTAATAATACTTTTATGGCACCAGAGAAAAAGCCAACACCTCCATTGTCATTCTAATACACCTTTTGCTTTGTTCTGTTGCATTTACAGTTCTGTGTGTATACAATCCTAAGGTTGTGCTTCTTCCCAACCTTATAATGTTACTTTACATCACGACTCCATTTGTACACACTAAAACAACTTTGAAAAATGTTTGCAGATTTTGTGTTCAGGTGGTCACAGATAAGGCTTGTGTTGCATAGTCAGTAGTGGTGTTGGTGTTCTGCCACCTTCCACTGTAGGTTGTCTACATTCTAAATACTGTGGCGCATACCGATTGAGTGTGATAGTATGTCTATCAATGTGTTAGTCACTGGTGGCTGGTGTTGGGCTTTGTTTTGGTGGACGTTTTTGTTTACACTTGCAAATTCTTGTTCATTCCATATCAAGTCTACAAAAAATGACAAAATACAAACCATCCTCTCCGATTTTGACGAAATTCAGCAGGCTGAGAACTTTTTCTCCTTATCAAACACAACCGAATCCTTTAAAAATCGGACAACCGAACTTCAAATATTTTATGATCAACTTGAGCTCCTGTAACTCTACCTCTATCCTTTTAGACAACCAATCCTTTAAATATTATTATGCATGGCATACTTATTCTCAGCCCAGATCCTGACCCCTAAAGTTATGTTTGCTGACCTTTGAGCCAAGGGTGATCAGCAGCACCTCTGACGATCACTCATGTGTGATGTCATTTTTAACAGGCAATATCTGGATGTGATCTTTAAGTAGGAATAATATGTGTGATACCTTATATGAAAGGTCTAGTAACTCCTTCGTGTCCTTTATGTTTCGAGCATTTCGCGCCAAAACAACTGGATCGCACGTGGCTTTGCACGAGTGTAACTCTGGCACCGAAAGTGTTAGAGAGCTGTTCAAACCCTCAAAAGCCTCGGTGAGTCTTCTAGTTTGCAAGGGACCTGGGCCCGATGACTTTGCCCAAAAAGGCCTAAACCTTCCCTAATTATGATGTCACCCACAAAAAAAACAAACCTAAAATTTGTTTCATTGCAAACTAGAAGACTGGCCAAATCTTTTGAGGGTTTGAACAGCTCTCTAGCACAACTGCCTGGTAAGCTATGGACTTGCAAAGACTTGCCCAACACCTTGGTTTCCATTGAAGTTGTTTAGGTCTTTTTGGCCCACTTCATCTGTCCCTAGGCCCAAACCACTAGATGGTAGTATTTCACTCAAGTTTTTATTGGAAATTAGGCTAAAATCCGAGTCTTATGATACTTTGATCGACTTGCTGAGGTTTCTGGTTCAAAAGTTATGATCAGTAATAAACAAAGTACTTAATACCACAATTAGCTAATTACCTTTCTTTATTTTAGATCAAAACTTTTGAACCAGGAATGCTAGCAAATCGATCAAGGTCTCAAAAGACGTGGATCCTAGCCTAGTTTCCAATGAAAACTTCAGCAACATACTTCCGTCTAGCAGTTGGGCCCAGGCCAGGTACCAGCAGACGAAAATGGCCAGAAATCTACCTTACTTATGATGTCACTCACAAAAAAACTGAAACCCAAAACCAAAAATTTTTTATTGCATTACAGACTCAAAGACTTGCTGAATCTTTTGAGGGTTTGAACAGCTTTCTAGTGCAATCGACTAAGCATCTATGTAGTTGGTAAGTCAACTGAAATACCTCCGGTTTTGCCCCGATTTCCAAGTACGATGTATTCGTAGACCGGCAGCCAATGTGTTAAAGCCAAAATCGCCTAGCACCAGACGTGTAAACAAATTTTATTTTTTAAAAATTTGATTGCAGCATGCTATCATTGCTTCAACAGTCAAATATATAGAGGTTGCTGGAGTGTTTGTGTTGCAGTAGCTCATTTTACGGTGCTGCCAATCATATCACACAGCGATTTTCCAAGTCTCATGGCAAAGAATTGCCATCTGGCTGGCATACTAAAGTCTTGATAGTGCATGAACAAGTTGTGAAAAGACTTCTTATTTTTGTGTTATGCCACGCAGCCATCACTGAAATATTTCACTTATTAAAGTTGGGAACAATACTTTGATCATTTGCATTGTCTTGTATGTGTGAAGTGCAAAATCTAGAGCCCAACAAAGGGGTGAATTACTTGGCCGAACTGTTTAATTGGTTTGGCTGCAAACTGATGAAAACCTGATTTGGACCTGCATGGGCAATTAAGACACTCTTGATTAAATCTGGACAAGGTGATGTGAAATCCAGTTATCAAAAAATGAAAACGAGGTATGGACTGCTGAAACAAATCAAAGCTTCTTCAACAAGGTGAAATTTATGGGACAAATAAAGGTTTAATTGCATTAGTTGTGAAAATCCAATGCAATTTGTGGCATCTTGAGGCAGTTCCACAAGGATAACAGTTGAAATATCAGTAAGTCTGTAACGAAAAAATGTTACAACTACAGGCACAATTTTGCCATCTTTCAAGTTTCCAAGATTTGCAAATTCCCCAATTGGATGATACTTAAGTTTTATCTCAGCATGTTGCTGTCACATTCATGTGACAACATTGTGGTGAAGACTACTCAACCAGAAAGAAGCCTATCAGATGGTTGTTTCACTGCATTTATAATTTCCAAATAACTTTTTAACATGATATACATTTTGTCAAGCTGACGTAATGCAAGTTTTCTGGCTGTATGTTGGGTTGTTATTCACATAAATATGAAACATCTAGCGAACTCAATTTTGAATCTAACAATCTTGAGGAGTTGAATGCAGTTAAATTGACATACATTTATTTCTAGAAATACTCAACAGCACATCAATTTTATTCTTCATTTGAATCTTCCTTGAATAAACTTGTCAGATACTGTATAACACATCATCCTATGTACAGATTACATCCAGATCATGGGCATCTGCAGAAATTTTTCCAGCAGGGTAACATTGACATTCCGCTTATTATTTTCAAGTTGTTGATGATGCAATAAATGGATGTTCACAAATCACTTTACCCTTTCTACACCACAAAGAAAATGTCCCATGTTACGTTAACAATCACAAAAAATTTTCTTCGTTGGCAGCAGTAGCCAGGTATATTACAATTGCACAGTAGGCTATCTGCAAGTTTTCAACGCAGAGTACGTTTTTTTAAGTAATCAGTGGCATGATCTTTAAAGAAAGAAGCACTGCCATGGTCTTCAACGAAACCACAATTTATGACTTTATTTTAGCTAGCAAACAGGCCCACACCCAACTGATATTTTTGTGTAGGGGCAAAATGATTGTAGCTTGATGCTGCACCTAACAACTGAATATATTTTTGAAAATTTCAGGAGGGCAAATTGCCTAGTTGTGGGATCTGCTAGAAAGATTTGTCAGCGTTACTTGTGCTGCAAACGTCTGGGATCTTATTCAAAGTGATCACTACAACTTTGTCTTTGCTTATTCTTTCAGAGTGAATGCTCATACACAAACCGGATACACAAACTGGACAGGTAGACCTGCATGTTGACATGACTATGCACAACTTACTAGAATTAGAACACCACACAGGTTTTACAATATTGAGCAGATGAATTATGAAAACTCGCCAGTTGCAAATATAGTGCTTCACTCAGATGTCCAAATCAAACCTTAACAATTAATAAGTATTCCCACAAGCTTCCACAGATATATTCTAACAAGCCATGTAGTTTTATATTGCATGCAAAGAAGCCTGCGTAAGTGTAGTTGGAAATTCAAGCATATTGGTCACACTTGCACAAACAGTGGTTTTTCACACTTTTTGGTGGCATTGCTGCAGATTCACTCATGCTTCTTTTCACACAGTATAAATATATGTATAAACAGTGTAAATGCACCTGCCAAGATGTCTGTGTTCAGCAGTCACATGCAGCAAACCCCTGCTCACATAATATGAAGTGAACCCTGGAAGATTTGCTGCCATGTTATTGCAAGCAATAAAGACCAGACAATAGAACAATCTGCTCGCAGCTTTTGCAACCTGCCTATGCAGGCAAAGGAGTGGATACAAGTGAACTGCAAGCTCATCACTGTGCAGCACCAGACCAGTGAACCTGGCTCTTGTGCAGTGTATCATACCAGCAAATACACTGTCAGTGCCAAAATTAAATCAATTAATTGAATTTTAGTTGCTGATTTCAGGTTTTCTAGAATTTTTTGGTTGTTAATCCCAATTTCCACAGGGGGAAATGCTTGCTTTGCCCACTCCCTGAAGACACTCATGATCCAGATATTGGCTGTTACAAAAGACAGAACGCATGAGTGATCATAAGCGATGCTGCTCATCAACCTTAGGTTCAAACATAATCTTATGTGTCAACATCTGGGAATTACTTCAAGCATGACAATAATTAAAAGATTAACCAGGAGTTAGTAGTTCAAAGTTTATCGTAGAATATTTATCATGCTGTTTTACATGAGTGAGTACAAAAATGTTAAAGTTTAAATCAGGGGTCTGCAGCCTGCAGGCCAAATGCGGCCTGCGTAAAAATTTAATATGGCCTACACCAGAATTTCCATTACCCAAGTTAGAGCTCAACATCGCGTCAAAATGAAACTCCTTGATAAGCAGGTACTTAGTAAGTCAAAAGAAGTCATTCTTCCTCATAGATAGATAGTTGTAGAATTTTAGTATAAAATTAATTGATTTTTCAGCCTGCGAGCAATAATGCACAATTCGTGCAGCCCATGATAGTAAATAGGTTCCCCACCCCTGGTTTAAAGGCTTATTACTTTGGTTATCATTGTCTGATTTTGAAAAAATTTAGTTGCTTTTGATCAGGAGAAAAAGTTCAATAAGCCTGCCAAATTTCATCAAAATATAACAGGATGGGTTGCATTGACTGGAACACTTTGCATGAAATGACCTTGCGAAATTGTTTTTGTAGATCTTATGCTTTATGCTTTGCTGCAGTTAAATATGTTTTGTGCTAGCAAGCACATTTCCAATGTGAGTCTGTCTGCTTCATTCTAATAGGTTTGCAAGAAAATGTTAGAATTAGTCAACAACACATCGTGTGTGCTTAGTTTGAGAGTTGCAAGTTTTGCAATATGCAGTAGAGATTGACCATTCATGGACCAATAGCCAATAACAGATATTTCCCAAATTTTTAAATCTTGTGTTCTGCTTCATTATCAAAACTATAATGTATTCTGTGCCTTATGTTCTTTCAAAAACTTTAAATATGGATTTATGAGCTAAAATTTTTCAAATTGCAACAATTTCAATATTTTGCTATGACATTTAATAATCTGATTAAAGATGATGCTTTTGTTTTGGCTATGACGGCTGACACATGCTTGATGCTTCATCTTGTCTGCTTGTTTATGAAAATGCATCTGCTAGTGTTGCTAAAAATAACTGTCTTGACTTGCTTCATTGTGCTTTCTTGCGCAAGTCTTCTGCATGCGTGAGGAATATAACAGTGTTTTGTCAACTCCTACTGAGGTCGATAAAATCAGCCGTTTGGCCAATACCAATATATTGGTACAACCCAAAAATTGCCCAATATATTAGCCAGGCTGATATCGGTCTGTCTGTAATATGCAGTGCTCATAGCATATGAGTTTAACATTATCCTTTGCACTTTTCTTGAATGATTTCAAACAATGTTCCATACTGGCTTCATTGGCAAACTGCGCTATGCAACTAGTATGCCCACTGTATATTTTTAGTGAACTTCGTGCCTGGCTCGCACAATAACTTAAAACAGCCTCTGTTTGGAAATAACTTGCTTGTTCTGGCCTGTGTGTCCTATTGACTCCCTGACGTAGTAGTCTGAAAAGGTTGCTGGCCCTTGATGTAAATAGTGGTAATATACAAAGAATTTAGCATGAAGTCAAAGTATTGAAATACTGTTTGGTAATTAGTGAAAATACACAACTCTGGCATACTGAGTAAGTTTAATTCAATATATTGCAAGATAAATGTATGCAAGTTTAATTCTTTTAGACATTGTCTTCCCCAAACATTAAAAAGGGACAAGGATAATTGGTATCAAGCAGAGTAAAGCTATACTGTATATTGCTTCTTCATTGTGAAGTTGTACCTGTTGCTCTACATGTATCTTTGGGTTGTGTGCTCACAATGTATCTTGAGGGAGACTTTGTTGTGTTAATATTTTGAAACTACTTGCTGTCTGTTTCGCTTGCACTGCAATAGTTATAATATGGTGTGTTACAATGCTATAGTTATGCAGTTCCATTGGTAGTGAGAAAAGGTGTTGGTCTTGTGCAGACAAAGGAATTTTTTCTTGCCAAGAGTTTTCATGTTATATGCAAGTTAGTTTCTGACATAGTTCAGTATGTTTCAATGTTATGTTGATCAGAATTTTTTATCCTGTCTTCTCATTTCTAACACAAGATGTCAAAGCTAAAGCAGTGGTAAGAATGTTTCACCAAGCAAGCATGTAAAGTGTAGAAAGATCATATAAATGTAGTTGAGGTTGGTGTTTATCTCTGCAGATGGCAAAACTGTTGTATAGCTTGGAAGTAGTCAAGCTTTGATGGTATAGGGAAGTGAATCGCTAATCTATTGTATTGAATGAAAAGTAGTAGTAAGTGTCAGGTAAAAGATGTTTATTTGGACAAGCCCATATTGTTTTGCTCATGATATTATGCAGCCATTGTTTCTGAATTGTATGCTAAATTTTACTTTTACAAATGAATTAAAAAAATGATGCTTGAATAATAATCACAAATAAAGCATTTTTGCAAGGAAAATCTTATTGTAATATTTTTAATCATGGTCTTTCACACATATTCACTAAACTAAAATGATCTGTAAGTGACAATAAAAACAGATCTTTGTTGAAACAACCTGCATAATTTTAGTTGTATCACCAATTTTGTGTTGCTGCTTCTTCAATTTTAGTTAGAGTGTAGTGGTTCTCAACCTTTTTACACCAGCTGACTAGTAAAACACACAAGTTTTACACACCAGTAACAAATGATCACAATGAATCAGGGTTCCCACGCGGTATTGGAAGTATTGAATTTCAAAATTGGTTTTCAAGACCTTGAAAAAGTATTGAATTTTGTTAAAATGTACATCAGGTATTGAAAAAGTATGGAAATTTTCAATTATAAAGAAATCTCAAGCATCTGAGCAGAATTTTACTGAAAGTGAAAGCACTTCATTATTTCTGCAATGCTGTGCAATGTGTAAAATTGAGTTTCATGATGAAGAATTTCGAGAAATGAAGAGAAGTAATGGTATTGAACTTACCAAATTTAGTATTGAAAAGGTATTGAAAAAGTATGGAAAATGATTTTAAAAAATGTGTGGGAACCCTGAATGAATGCAGCAGATTATCACAAGCATTCCGTTAGCTTTTATATACCGTATTTAATGAAACGTATTACTGTAGTCAAGCTTAAAACGTTTCACTACATCGTCTGAGTGAATTTGTGAGCATAGTATACATAAAGGTTTCTGTATCTTTTCACGACACAGAACCACAGTAAAGCCAAGTTCCAAGTATCTTTTATCACATTTCTCATTCAACTGCCAAGATATCTGCACGAAGTCTTTTCGTAGTTTGTCGTAATTTTGCATTACTGGTACTTGCTTCACGTCCTTGTTGGGAGTTGTAGCTTTATGAAAACTTGCTTTTGTCTATGTTAAAAAACTGCGAAATTCCCTCTTGTGTTGAGTGCATTTTAAATATTCCACAATATAATACAATTAGAGCTAGAGATGTGCCATAAAGTTTGTAGCAAAAATTTCGGAAAAAGTCTCAATTTCCTGGTGGTCACCACAACCAAACCTTAAAGATCTGCGTACTTACAAACCACAGGTCACTGTCAAGGACAGTGGCCTTCCATTTGGGGTTGCGACCCCCAGAGGGGTCGTGAACCATTTTTGGGGGAGTCGCCGAGTAGATATTTTATGTGCGCAGCTGTATTGCATTTGATTATTCAAGTTTTAGGTGGGGGTTGTTGGGTTGTAATAATGGGTCGTGGTACAAATAAGGTTGAAAACCACTGGTCTAGCAGGATATACTGAATTCAACACGAAAACTAATCGTTTTCAGTTAATTTACAGTAATTCATACAAAGTAACCTAGGTTGTTTTGTGGTCCGTTGGTTGAGAAACACTGGGTTAGACTCAGACACAGGGTAATCGTAATCGATTGCAATCGATTGCTCAAATTTGAACAATTTTAAGGTACAATGAAGAATCGTACCACGCGGAATTCCGCACAAACGTCACCTGGGTCACTAAAGCAATCAAACATCACTGCAAAAGGCGTGATTTGTTCGCTGTCAGTCATCTGTTTACTGCGCGAAAACTAAACACGAGTACGTATGTCACTTTATAAACTGGTTTATTTCGGTGACGCTTACATAGTGGTCTGTACATCAGGCATCAATTCAAGTTAATAGAGAGCTGCGCTCCGCAGTGAACAAGGCAGAGAAGTAGCATTTTAATAAATCAGGGATGGAGTAGCAAGTCGGTCTTTCGAACACTTGCAACGAAACAGTAGCGTAGTGGCTTGAATGAGCAAGCGTTACCGATGTTTACCTGAGGAATTTCGCCGATATGAAACATCGGCATCATTAAATTGGTATGACGAGGTATCGTTAGAGCTCCAGCTTCGGCAGCTCAACATGTGCACCAGAACCATATCCAGAAAGTCGTCAACAAGGGGCTTTACGTTCGTGTGGGGGGGCTTGACATTCAATTTTGACGAACATTCCATTAATTTGTAGTGTTTCATATTTCAATTTGGGGGGCTTAGCCCACGAACGCCCCCCCGTGGCGACGGGACTGAAGTGCACTGTTGGTCTTATACTTAGTTCGCCAGAACTACGCAGAATTCGGTGAACCAATCGTCCCTACGTCTTGCAGTTGAAAATTTAGATTTACTCTAGAAATCTGAACTAGATTTTGGCTGGAAGGTTCCTGATTACATCACTACTTTCAGTGGTTCTAAAACAGTTGCTAATATGTTGGAAGAACTTGCATTATGCTGTTACACGTAAGAATATTCTCACCCTTCGTGGTAAAAGTTTCTTTAAAAATCGAAAACATCATGATATAAAAAGCAAGACCTAAACAAAGCTTATGTATGGTACAATGGCAAGACCAGAGGTATTGTAATACAAGTATGCTATCCACAACATTGTGCAACTGTGCTTGATGATGAAAGGCATGAGTAAGAATTCACTACATGCATGTTAGAACTAGAAGAAATCTAAAAAATTCCGTAATTAAAAAGTAATAATTTTTCAAAATTTCGAAAGTGTTCAGCAACAAAGCAAAATCAAGTAAAAAATAAAGCAGTTTTCCGCTGTTGAATAATACCTTTTAAATTCGAACTCTGTTGTACACATTTCGTTTGTAATTTTCAACTAATAAGTTAGATTTGGTTCTGCCATCAAATTTGTAGGAAGTGAAATATTGGCAGGAAGAGAAGGTAAAGAAATAAATTACAAAACAGAAGCAACAAGGCAGTTAAGATCAGAGAATGTTGTGTTAAAAGTCGACTACCTTACTCAGCGAATGTGAAATCAGATATTCAACATAGGTTAGCTGAAAATTTAGTATTATGATATTGGATGAAACAGCAAAGGGGAAATAACATGCTATCAGTGATGATGAGTCAATTATGATTTCTTTGCTTGAAACGGCATTTTTTGTTGTAATTTGGTTAAATTTTCTAACTGTTTTCACGCCTACTTCAAACTAATGACTGTTGTTATAAGGCATGCTATTTTGCTAACATCGCCGTACCCTATGCAACATTGCATTGGGATGCAATGAAACACAGTTGGTGATACTGTTTAAAATTACTGGGAAGCCCACATGTAGTTAGGGTCAAATAAGAACACCCTTTCGTAAGTGTTCGGTGAGGTTTTCGGTCGAAACTGCATTGACTTGATTCAGTTGCAGATGAAAGTGCGTGTTCATATTTGTTTGAGCCACCTGCTATTGAGTTGAGTTTATTGGCGCAAACATTCAAAAAATTCATGCAAATAAAAATTGAAGCTCTGGGACACCGAAAAAACACCTGTTAGACAGGTTGTCTCGTCGGGCACCCCTCAACAGTTTCATAATTTTTTATTGTAGTTTGAAGTTAATAGCCGAATTTTTGCGAGTTTAGTAGGGTTAGATTTTTGAAGAGGTTGCAGTCTGCTGGTTGATGAACACCGGTTAGAAAATGATGCAAATCATTTTTAAGCAGAAGCTCAGTGCAAGATGCCATTGTGCATGTTCTTTATATCTTGGATAGTGCAAGACTAGAAATGAGAATTTGTGGTTACTAGAAGAACTGATTTTTCTGAGGTGGTTAAACGTCATTTTCACTGAAAAAGGCAGACTGCTTCGCATGTCACTATTTTTTAAAACACGATATGCATGCATAGACGCATGCGAAAAGCTATATCAGGGTGGGAGAAGCCATTTGTCACTGCCATGATCTCTGACGCCAACATTGTTTTGTGCACACTGCAACTCCATCGTCTGAAACTTGATGGAATCATAGATATCTAAAACTCCGGATTAGAAACTCAGCCTTTTTTTTCTTAGCCGGACAAATGTAGTGTCACTCTGACGCCTGCAGTTTGAGTTTCGGATAGGTCTTAGCAGGTGCGCTCAGTTGCGGTTTGAATCTTTGTGCAGTTCTAGATATCCCTGAGTGGAATTTACGTAAAGATTCTAACGCCTGGAGACGATGAGGCCACAACTACCCTCACGAGGGCCTCAAAGCAATTGTACCAGGTTGTACGAAGACCGATACCCGCCCCCCTAGTTTTTGATGCCCTCGTCGAAACTTGTATTGGTTGTTTGTGTAGTAATCAAAATATAGATGAAAAAGCTACCATGCTAAGATTTAGAAATATATTAACTGTGATACTAGCAACTGGCTTACTTTAGTAATTTTGTGCTTGATTACAGAAAACTTAATGTGCGTACTTTCACCCTCCCGCGTCCCAGGAGCTACCGGGCTCGGGTTCAATGTATCTCTTGGAGACCGCTCTCGTAGGCCCTGACCCTCACAGACCCACCTGTGATCGTACACGTCTATGGTTGTTTTTTCTTGCTAAACTTCCATACACTTACAAGGCAGTTCAAGAACCCTCGCGGTAGCTTGTGAAGAACAATGAAATTGTTGTGAAGTGCTATGTTCGTGCTGTGCTGGATACGTGTTGATTCGTTGATTTTCAAACAACCGAGGATGCTCTAAAACAGGGGTGATGCTCTAAAACAGATTTTCAAACAACCGAGGATGCTCTAAAAACCTTCGGCCCGTGGTCCAAATCTCCCCCCCATAGACGTTTGATATGGCCCGCATCAGAATTTTCGTTACTCAATTTAGAGTACAAGATCGAGTCAAAACGAAGTTCCATGATAAGTAGGTACTTAGACAGTAAGCCAGATGCCTCTATCCCTTAAGATAGTATGTCATACAAAGCCTCTATCCCTCGTAGTAAGATAAAGGTAGAATTTTAGGATCAAATCGATTATTATTCGCGGCCCGGCAGCGATAATGCACAATTTATGCGGCCCGTAATAGTAAATAGGTTCCCCACCCCTGCTCTACAAGCAAAACACATTTTTCTCTATTAGTTTTGGGCAAGCGTGCTTGCTTTTGGGTTAACGTAAATCAATAGTGTATGGGACGAAGCACAGAAAATTTCAACGGGCTGTGTTGAAAGAGACAGCTCTAATTATAGCTATGGAATATTTGTATCTAAATGTTTTCCTAAAGTTTTATCCTAAAATTCATGTTGGTGAGTTGTTTATAGGAAGTCAACCATTTGGTTACGTGAACCTAATAAATCAAGTATGAATTTAAGTACATAACGCTCTATACATTTTCTTATTTTTCTTTTTTACGAGCTGGCCGTGATAGCTTGGCGTTAGAGGATTTTGCGCAATTAAGATAATTCAGTGTGGTTTAGTATGATACTTCTATATTCAAGTTCTTCATTTTAGATAGACAGGCAAAACTCATGCTTTTAACAAAATTTTTGAGAAAGCACACAGCATGTACCCTGCACTATATTCTTGGAAATTTTTCTCTGCGATAACCGGCTTCGGAATGGCAGGGTGACGCACGTTGTTTCCCAGCGCTTACATTTCAGCAAAGTTTTAATCGAACGGATTAGATACCTTCTTGCAAATTCGTCGCAAGATGCTTTTTCTTGTGTGGATATAGCTTGTATTGCGTGGGATTGCTCTGCGGCACCTCGTGATCTGCTCATCGCTGAGCTCTACAGAGCTGTCATCTGGATTGTCGCTCCCAGTCATGCGCGGCATCCAAGAAACTTCGGTACCGCGTAGTTGTTTGAACTTCGCAAAATGACTCTGATTCATTTCTTCAGAAAACGAGTTTTGTGTGATGTTGCAATAATTAACATCATTGCAATCCAAGTGGAAATTTGTGATGGTTTTTGGAGCGTTTTTCTCTGCGTGAATACTGTATTGCCTTGTGGCTTGCGTTCATAAAACGCCGTGAAAAATTTTCTGATATTTACAGTTGTCAGAGCTCAGAAGATGACTCTTTCAATGTTCGTGTTTGTTGGATATCAATTAGACTCCTTATGCTAGAAACTAGTAATGCATAGATAAATTGACTTTTTTATACACCCCTGCAATCTGAGGACGTTGTCACGCCTTAGCGAAACTTATACTAAACACGAAGCACATACTAGGTCGCAAAAAAGAAATTGCCAATCAACGACGGTTTCAGATTATGTGTGCACTATAGATAAATTACGTAGAACTTCCCTTGGTTGAGTATGCTAGGTTGCTGTTAAAAAAAAGCCGTTGGTTTAATTTTTAGAAATTTTTATTTATCAATTGGTAAATACGATTGCCGTTCAGTATATCCTCATTCCCTCACCCCGGCTTCTGTCGTCGCGGAACGAATTACAGGATTGTGTTGTGAATGGAAAGTTGCTCGACTTTTAAACAGTAGTAGCAAAGCAAGCGGTAGCAATGCCGTACGGTGTTACTTATGAAATAGCCTACCAGCGAGTTATTTGGGAAACGAGCTTGGTATTAAGCCACCTGAAAAGGCATAATTTCAGTTTTAAAACCCCACTGAAGTACTCAGCAATAGCCTAGCCTCATGTGGCACGCGCGACGCGTATGTCGGAATGTTAGAGGCTGTTGGCGTAACCAGTGCGAGCATTCAAACAAACTCCAGTGACAACCAACTTTTTGCCAGCAATCTTCTATCGTACGGCTGTCACGTGTCAGTGGATTCGCGTCCCAGGAATTTGGTTCAGCTTACTGCGTGAAGTTAACGTTGGCAACCTGTTGATGCTTTGGATATTTATGCGAGCGATGGTTACTTGGCACACCTTGTTGCATTCGTACTCGCCAATGTTAGAGGTCAAATTTACATAAAACCGGCTGTTAGTTGCTGCATAAAACAATTGCAATTCGGCGGTCATCAACAAGTAACTTCTTCCGACTGGTTAGTATGTGAATTACGACGAAACAGCGATGCTTTCACCTTGTAACATTTACTTTTAATTTTTCGCACAAGCCAAATTTTCGGGAAGACTCTTATGCATGCAAAAGGCACACCAACGGCCTAGAGGCAAATCCCTTACTTGCACTTGACGAAGGGCTGCTGTGTAGCAGGCAGTTCATTGTCGTCACGTCACCAAATCAACCTGTTGCTGACTTGTCATGCCGCTCGTGAACGGGTTACCTATGAGTGCTTTTCCTAGCCAATGTAGTGGTAACACACTCAAGCAAAAATAGCGGCAAATCGCTGAAGCAGGTGTAGCTTACATGTATATTGTCCGCGGCAGATCCTGATAAACTATATAAGATTGCTGAGAATCCTGAGTTGTTGGGAAATCTCTCTGAGCTGCCGCTCGCGCGACACTACCGGAAGGAAGAGTGGGTCGGAAAATGAAGCTTAAACACTTTTAAGATCGATTTTTTACCACATGAGCTTAGTTGGGAGTACCAGGTGGCGATGGCTGCTGTAATTTTTGTTTCGCTTCTATGTTACACATTGCATTGCTTTGAATGAGGTAGTGGAATTTTTCATCGAAAACAAATTTATGGAATCTGTTGTGCAAGATTTTTTGCAACCGACGTTTTATTTTGCGATGGCTTCTCTTCGAGAATTCTATCTTCAAATTTTTCTGAATTCGAGATGGGATTCAAACACGCATGTGGATGTAGGAATGCATGTTATAATTTTAGTAAATTGGAAGACTTCAGCGACGGTCACAGAAATTCGAAAAAGGTGACGAATGAAAATTAAAGCAACGAGAACAACGAAGACACAGCGCCATTATGTGGTGGCAAAAGAACGTGTGGTCAACTTGAGTTGAATGAAAGATTTCAAAAGATAGAAAATAGAGCGCACATTCTACATTGAGAAAAACTGTGTCTCATGCCATTAACAGGCCCCCCTCAGATAACACCAATCAGTTTAATCAAGCAAACAGGCGGCATTTACACCAAAACTTCAATCAAGTCGTCCAGAAACACCGACAAATTATCTCATGTGAACTGAGGTACAAGTATGCAATCCAACAGGTTTGAACCAAGGAGGCAAAACTTGGTTGAAGGGGGGCCACTAGCCAACACTCATAACAAAGTAGGGAAATTATAGTAAATGCGGATGTCGTGGATGTCTATACTAGCTAAAAAACGAAAATACCCCGAAAAACGCAAAAAAAACAACCTACCGAGAGCCAAACGAATACTAAATACCAAAATGTCACCCAAAAGGAGCCCAGTTTTTACATTTAGCTTGCCAGGGGGGGCTCGGCCCCCTGTCCCCGTCAGTTACGCCACTGGCTGGAAGTTTGCTAAAACTTTCAAACTGACTGAATGGTTTCCATTAGGAACGGGAAAAAAGCAAATAAGCAAACCTTGGTTAACCTGGATTCGATTTGACCGACGATTTTATCCGGTTTAGGCGAAGATCCGGATTAACCGAATATGGTTGTTTCTAGCCTGACGTCATCTCAAGTACAGAGATAACGGTGAAAATTATTCAAAGTGAACACATCTACGACCCAACAGCAGACGTTCGCAGCTAAGCAAATCGAATTTATTGATGTATTTACAATGGTACATGAGACTAGTAACCGCCATATCCAGGCAGTTATGAACAATCTTAAGTTAATAATTTTAGATCACTTGGCTGCGAAGAACTATGGAATTTTGGGCTGCAGCAGAGATTTCTGCGACTGGTCCATAAGCAGGCACTTTATTTTGAGGGTAATGCCCGCTAGGCATATTACCGAGCACAATACAATACACTTCACACGCGAACACTCAACACTGATCAATAGATTGAAACCGTGGTGTGGAGGCGTGCCTGGAGCGTTATGTTCAGCGTGATATGCCATGCCAGTGTGTGACGTAATGATCGTCATTACGGTTAGTAGAATGTTGCGGCGGTTATGATAATTCAATACGCTCGTTGATGATCATGAGCACGCTTGTGTTGTGTCTGAAAGCTGCCGAATCTTTCCTAGAGACCAGTCAATGCACTTATTAACACAACAGCGTGGAAGTGCAGTGCAGAAAAATCTGGATTGNAA
>JGI24021J15306_10000513_pt1 | contig 29951 bp, 22 predicted proteins | sample Ectturendosymbi1_FD_15306 | JGI IMG/M metagenome (IMG submission 15306) | reverse complement strand
CCCCCCCTGGATCCGCCTATGGTGTGGGAATGCGTTCCCACCCCCCAACACCCCGGAATTAACCCGAACACAAAAAGACCTATTTGGTTTGATTTTTGGTGACGGCGGTTAGCGGCAGGTTGAAGCCTGAAATTTGCCCCTGCCGGGGCGATTGAGGTGAACGCCCTTGCCCAAGGAGCGCTACGGCAATTCCCTCATTGGCCGTGGATCGAACACCCAACCTTCCACTTGGGTGGCGGCCACTTTGCCACTACCCCATACGCCCCTCCCTGCATGTGAAGTACCCCAAGTTGCGTCCTTGTCCAGCAGATTTCGCATAAATTTTTCCAATGCTATAAACTTATGCAATGAGTGTTTATGAAACAACTTATTTATATCAATCCAGTGCAGTGCTATAATTAGGCCAAGCAACATAAAGATATAACGGCCCGCTTAACTGCTTGTAAGCAATTGGCGGCGACCTGGTCCTTTAACGTTAACGATGATTTTGATACAGCTAGTGTATTTGTGTGCTGTCGATATTCCTATGGCTCCTAACTTAAAAAGGCGTCCATACAATGACAGCTCTTCTACTGGTGATCCGATTTCGCTGGAGCGCTTCTAAAGTTTCCGCCATTTTTAACTTCCTGTTTTACAAAACACGGTTCAAGTTCAATTAGTTTTTTATAGATTATACCTATTTGAACTGTTTCTGTTTTGAATTAAAGATTAGGAATTCAAGCCTATTGCTGTCAATTGAGTAAGTACCGGGAAGCAAAACGAGATTACAGGACGTAGTGTAAATGATGCAGATTGTATGGCATTCAGACACATCGTTGGGTTTTTGCAGTTTGGGAGGAAACTACTCGTCGACGCGCTACATTCATTAATGCAATCCAAACCAAGAAAGTGAGACAAAACTTGCAATAGTCAAGGATCGAGAATCAAATTTACTCAATGTGTGCGCAAATTACTGTATCTCCAGGTAAATGAGATACAGTAGTTTGCGCACACATTAGCTACAGTACACATAATATCCAGATAAATGGCTAAAAAAACTCAGTTCTTTCAATTACCAATTACATCAGATTAAGGAAATTTCTGATAAACTCACCATTAAGTACTAAATTAAGTAAACAATGCAATTTTCGAATTTTGAATCCTAATTTTTAAAATTTAAATTTGAGGTTAAAAACCGTTTGGTAGAAACATTTCATATTTCCAAATCAATGCTTTGTTTATCAAACTTGAAAATACATAAATGAATCTCATTTCCAATGAAGAATCGCAAGAAGGATCTTTCACAACTTCTTTTGAGCTCGTGATCACATAAAATTACTTTTTGTCCACTATGCAGTATTTCCATCATGCCTTTAATTTTTCAGTTGCATTGCGCATAATATAACCTATTGAAAGCTGTGGCATATAATTTGTTGTGGACTTCATTCCCATCTTTCTCTGACAATATAACCGGCATCGATAGGATAAATCACTCAAATCTTTCACATGAAAATGAAGGTTTTCTATAATATACAGTCGTGTATCCTCAATTAAGCCTTTTCAATCTTCACGTTTTGAGTGTGATAAAACTACTGTAGCATACTGCATAAGGCAAAACCATCAATCGCCTGCGTTTGCGGCATAAAGGCCCAGCCAACAACTTTGTAATTGTGCTTCGAACTTCCCAACAGTGGCCCCGCTTCCACATTGTTGAGCTAATTTTGCAGCTATTCATAAATCTTGATCTCAACATTCAACTGTCAACAAAATTAGGCGCGAGCACATCATGCCATGTAGAGTTTTATAGAACGTCTGTTTAACATGCTTTCTTACCGTAGGCGAATTTTAGATAAGAATGCTGTGAAATTATGCATGGAACGCAGTTTCAAACTCCACCCTACAATAAGGCATCTGAGATCGGAAAAATCTGTGCGGCATGCAAGTTGGCCATGCCGATTTTTAAAATGTAGCCATAGATGTATAGGAAAGCATTTTAAAACTGGTTGGAAACCGTTTTCCCTGAAAAAAATCGTAGCCCTGATGTCTGAACACCAGCCGTCGGCATCAACCTTCTTTTAAAAAGGTAAAACTCTTGTCTGAAATCTTTAGAAGTATTTCTTTAAAAAACAGTCATGGATTTCTTTCAGATGTGTGTTTTTGTATAACTCGCCGACAAAAAACAAAACATGGAAGTTTGTAAGTTATAAGCCAACATAAATTCATACATCGTAAAAGAATTATTCCAAGTGCTGATGCGTCAAAAACTTGTATCATTGAAAACCAGAGCTGACTAATGAGCAAAAATTGAAATCATCGTTGGAGAACCAGTCAAAATGTAGGAGGCTCCATGCTTCCCGGACATAACCCCAGTTCCGCCCACAGTCATTGATATAAAATGCACAGTGGACCATCGTTTTGCTTTTCAAGTGAAATGAGCTATTGTTTTACCAACCTTTGTGAAGGAGAAAAACTGATGAAAACACATTTTCAGTTAACTATTACCATTTTCAGAATTTTAATCCAGAAACTGAACGGTTAGGAAAAAAATGTGTAAATACAAGGAGCACACAGACAATGCAAGCTCACCAGTACAGCCCGAAGAAAATAGCTTAAGAATTTGAAGACATAGAAAGGGGTGATATCAAAGGCACCGGTTCATTAAAATGTAATACAGAAAAAGTATACGCCGCCTGCACACATTGATCGTTCATGTGCGGTTCCTGGGTCAGTAGCGCAGCCACCTCAAAATTTTTTTGGGGGACAAATGTTAAGCGAGCAACAATATTTTGTTCGGGAAACCACCTATCAAGGCACAAAATAACAAAATATGCCAGAAATTTGGGAGGCATGGTCTCCTTGCCAACGCCTATGTCCTGGATGGAAAATCCAACAAATTTAACACTGGAACGTTTCAATAAAATTGAGCGCAATGCAGCCAATTGGATGCAGCTATTCAATGAGCGATAAAACGTTTCAAGATAAGACGACATATTAAACAGGCATATTAGCACAAATATGCCAAAGATAAACAAAAACAAGGTCTTTTAATCGATGCCTTTAAAACTCTAGACATGGTAAGACAGCCAGACTGGCGGATTTCATCGAACGTTTTAACACCGAAAATGATGCAATCAGGGCGTAACGAGGTTAGATGGCGCCCAGGGAAAGAAACAAGTTTGGCATCCCCATATTCGATCCTGAGGTCTTTCGGAAGCAAATGTACTGTATTGAAGAAAGTACTTTTGGCATTGTTAGGACTTTTCGGCACCCCCGCAGTGATTCGCCGCTCGCGAAAATGTGCTCCCTTGCACCCCCTCGTTACGCCCCTGGATGCAATGCTAAAGAATGTCAAAAATTTTGGTAACTGCAAGAAAGAACTCAAACATGCTACGAAGGGAATCAATGAGCGACGGCCAAAAACTTGCATTTGTACATAAGCATTTTGGAATATTGGAAGCATCACCAGGCAGGCTGTAACTCACCTGTAACTAAATATTTTGCAAAACTGTTGCTTTACTGCTTGAAACTCGCGAGCCAGTGCATAAAATGCAAGACCACTGAAACATCTATATAAAAACAAACTACAAAGACTGTTCAACACTTATTACAAACTTTTCAACAGTGTTTTTTACTGCTGGATTTAAGCAGTACAATCAAAGCAGTTGTCGGGAAAAAGTGTGTAACAATGTTTCTACAGCAGGCAGGTAAAATACAGCAGTGACGTTGCGCAAAAGTTAAAGAAAGGCGAAATTCAAGCAAGTGTGACAGGTAAGCGGTCAGCGAATCTTTATTTATTGCTGCTTTGACATCATTCGCGTCACGAACTCCTCGTAGTTGACCTGACCGTCACCATCAACGTCAGCCTGCCTGATCAACTCATCTATCTCTTCTTCTTCAAGAACATCACCAATCGTGGTCAAAACTTGCCGAATCTCAGCAGCAGGTATGAAACCGTTTGACTCTTTGTCAAACACTCGAAATGCTTGTCGAATATCTTCTTCAGTGTCTATAGGTTCCTTGCATTTTTTTGCCATAATTTTCAAAAAGTCCGCAATGTCTACCCAGCCCATGCCTTCGGCATCAGCTTCTTCTATGATTTGAGCAAGCTCACTTTCAGTAGGAAAGTAGCCGAGTGTGCGGATGACGGTGCCGATATCCTTGTTTAAAACAGGTCCGTCTTCTTCTTTGGCGTGTGCTTGGTAAGCACTTTTAAATTCCGCGATTTGCTCCTCAGTTAAGGTCTCAGCCATGATACACGTAATTATCGTACGATGCAGCCTATTGCTTGAGTTTAAACAAGATTTGTGTTGGTTCGATGAAGCTTATAAAGTTTTTTACACATAAGATTTGTATAAGTTTGATGAAGCTTATAAAGTTTTTTACACACAAGATTTGTATAAGTATAACTACTCAGTTTTCAGTTGAGGTCATCCGTCAACTGCTCGAGAAGGTAGATATTAAAACACTTCTGATAATGTCGGATTTTTTCACGATGGATCGTGACCGCAAGATGTAATGGTGATCAAACATGACTGCAATGTGTGGACGGTTTTCGCCACGAACGGTGAAAACACGTGATCAACCGTGATTATGCATGTCACGTCGTGCGGGTATTCTTTCTTGAAAATATATCAATGTACGGGTTGGGTTTAGATGGGGTTAGGTTTGTCCTCACAAAGCAAAGGCAATAGGGGTAGATATTTAACTGCATCAACGTGATGAAGGCGTGTGACATGCATTCACAGTTGATCACGTGTGTTCACGGTCCACTGCGAAAATTGACAACGTTTCAAACATCTTGCGGTCGTAGTCCACCGCAAAAAATCCGACATTATTTTAATATCTAGCGCTCAAGCAGAGACCGCCAGCGTTCAGTGTTTCTTAACATTTTTTTCGTGGGCCAAACGGCTTTTGGCTTGTGATATTGCAGGCTTCAAAGGTTATTGCAGCTTAATTTGCTACAGACCTATGCAGGTGGGGCAAAAGAGGCAATTGCCTCATCCCTCTGCTGCACCCCTTTGGGAGTTTACCGGACGCATCATATCTTGTTCACATCGCTTGTCAAGGTTTTGATTACAGCCAGAAACGGATGAATTTGTGTAATCGTCAAATCACAAACATTATACCAAGTCATGCGTGCGTCTAGTGTTTCTCACGCTGACAACGCAATTGATAAATCCGAGGTAGACATGTATTCATATTCGGCGTCTGCACAGGGTCGTACTTTTTGTAATATTTCAATGCCCCGCTTGCTTTGCCTTGCTTCCCCCAAACCCAGCACTACTGTACGCAGGACCAGTCATCTCTGTCCTATAACTGACGAGTATATTTGCGCTGCAAAGCTCTTAATTAATTGTCTTATTTGCCCATAGAACCGGAAACATTGCCAGCGCGTGTGGGTTGGAAATATGACCAGAGGCGAAAAAAGTTACGAGTTCCTACACATTTTTGATAGTAATGACCAATGTGGTCTAAAGTCAGCTTTCTAAGATTCTGTGAACATCAACTTTCTAAGACCTGAAGATGAAGTTTGCAGGTTGTTTTTCAGTTCTGAGGTCAATTTTTGTGTTTCAAATGCACGTAAGGCAGGGTGGCCGCCAGTGCGTGGGGCCGGGTCCCCTACTACACTTGGTGTCTCCTAGATAAAAATGAAAGATAGCGTTTTTTAATCTTTTGCCGAAAGGCTCCCCGCTTTTTGTTGGCCTCTCCATCAGCTAAAAAAGGACGATGCACCTGAAGGAATGTATACCAAATTTGTGGGATACATTTCAATTAAATACAAGCTTGATCGTGGATTTTCGACAGAGTGCTCTTGTTGATGCTGTTGCAGTTTGTGTAAAGTGATATCACGATTCAGGAAGACCGACCGCGTCGCAGTCACAGCAAACCAGTAATAGTGGAGCGAGGTCTAAAAATAAGGGAGAAAGAACCAACCAAGTAAATACGTCAGACCTCTAAACAGTAGCGCAATTTCAAGGTTAGTTACCACTTTTTTCCAAGATACTTTTCTCAGCAATCATTACCAAAGTCACTGCTACTCACAAACAATAAGTCTGACTCTGTTCGCTGACACTAAATCTGTGATATATTTACCCATCTTAACCGTGTGCCCTTGAAATCTCCAGATTGTAGTCAAGCTTTTTCTAGAGTTTGTTGTTTTCTTTTACTTTAAACGACAGAAAACCAACTTGAACGTCTTACTTAGTTATTTGGCAAGACTGTTATACACGCTTTTTGCCTCGTACAACTGAAATACACAAGTTGGTGATTTTGCGAACTTCAACGTCAGCAGTCTGCGTCGTTCGACCAGGTAACACTTGAAACATCACATCTGGTATCCATCGATCTCTGCAATCTTTTCAGTTTACAGAAAGATTCGTAACGATTAATTTTCTCCCTGTGGAGCACGTAAACGAGCGTTACCGACTAAACACCTTACGTTCATTCGTAGCCATTACCTAACGAACGCTTTTCGATTTGACTCTAATCAGTCGTTTTGGCCATACAGCGTAATTATTTGAAAGAGACAATTTACAATGCACAATGACCGACCACACGCACTTCTATGTGTCAAAAATAATTTCGCATTTATCTGGCTACCGCAGCTGACGGAGCTTTGGAAGCTTGGTTCTCGACTAATTCATGCCAGACCAGTTTGAACTGAAAACTTCCAACTGACCACGACCGCGCACTTTCCCAAACATTTACAAATTTCTTACGGAGCATACCTTCTATCTTTGCCTGGTTCTGTCTGACAGTACTTTCCATTCTCGATTTTTTCTTTGCTTAGGACAACATTGATGTCATGTTCAGCCCATACTAATGGTACAAAATTGATCCAGAGTTTTGATAAAAGCTTGGGTAATCCTTCGAGCAACGTGAAATTGTGGCATACCGCAGAAAAAACTTGCTAAGATAGACAAACAGACATCACTTCTCCCGAAGAAGTCCTGCTTATCGACAAGTACGCGAGAGGTCATAACGCTTTTAGTGTACCAACATTCATTTTTCAAGCTTCGAACCATGAACCTGTATTGACGACCACAAAACACTGCGGAGCCTGTCACATTATGATCTCAAAACCAGCAATCAATCTAGCCACTCATCATTTATTACCCTGTGCATTGCATAGAGCCTTACAAGATATGTCATCCAGTAAAGGACATAAGAACATAGCTGCCGATCGTATTACCAAAAAAAGTAATTTGATGCTAAAGACGAATTGCTAACTACTGAGGAACGAACGCTATTCCGAACGAAACATGAAACACCATCACTGAACGCCACACTCGCTCGCTGAATACGTCTCTCGCTATGAATGAAAAGCAAGTTGTTTATTGTGTCTAGTGGGTGAAGCACTGCCTACCTTTTGTGTTGAAGAAAATAGGACGTACACGTCGAAACGGGCAAGCTTGAAACAGGGACTGAAAGCAAACAGCCTTTGCGCCGAAGAAATCGGCCGCATATTGTTGTAGTAACACATTAACAACTACACCGCACTGGCATCTAGTTTCACCTCTTCAAGCCAGTCGTTTACGCTTGCTATCAAGAGAAACCGAAAGTTGAATGAAGTTTGGTCGTACCTGATTTACGTTGCTTGAAGTCATTGAAGAAAAGACGATTCTTGATCAACGAAAACCCGGTTTACACTGACAAGTTTTACAACTTTTCCGTCCCATCGCAAACCTGCGTGGAATCCGAGTTTAAGGTACTACAAAGAGACCAGGGGTTAAACATGGAGAAGTTCCGCGGGGAAAGGCTTATGTATACCAACTGTTACGTCAATCAGATCCAATTTATGATGTAAAAGTGATACTTAGCTGCAAATGCAATCGCCAAGCATGGCAAAAAACAACTGAGGAAGCTCTCAAAAGTAGTCTTTGATACTGCGCTTAGGTGCAACGATTTCCCATTCTCAGCATTGAAACTAAAAATAGTTAATCTTTTCAGTAGTTCAGCTAGTTAAACTCTTCATAACACTCCAGTGCTTGAGCAAACATCTTCGACAAAATTTTCGTTTTGGTTATTTTTCTGTTTTTAACCAAAAAATACCTAATAATTTTTTTAATATCTACGATTTTTCAAAGATTTTTAACCACAAGCATCTCATTAAAATTGATTGAAATACAGCCGCGTTAGAGGACAAATATCAGCTTATGCTCTCATGCTGTTGCCAGCAAGTGGTTTTCATTTTTACATGTGTTGCGCTGTAGTGATTAACGACCTCAGTGCAATGAGCCACACATATTAATGAATAAACTAACTAACGTCTCAAACCTGTCAAGACGAATCGAAGAAAGGTTGTGAGTCCATTTAGTAGGAACGTGTTGGATATTAGAAAACAGAAAGTTGATAAAAAGCGAGTTGTCTTCACATTGTTTCTTTTTAAATTGCGGTAAAATCGGCTGGGTTGAGCTCGCTTTGCCTATATAACAGTGTTTTCCTCTACCTCGCCTGTAAGTGGACCCAATTTTTGAAAATTTTTCCTCCGAAAATTTCCTCCACTCGCGTGACCATAAAAATCCTTCTGCATCGCGCAGTCATTCATGGTTTGCCCTGAAGAGACTTAATGTTATGACCATTCGCAGTGATAGCTCTTTCCTAGCATTACAGCGTTAACTGAGAGTTCAAGAAATAGATTATTTCCATTATTTGTTAGGCCAACCGCGTTTTTTGAGTAACCTGGTCGTAGATTTAACTGTCATATATATTCTAGACCTAAATAGCAAAAACAGTTTTATCAGAAATAACATGCTTTATTTTTCGTTCCAGAAGTGTTTAACAAAGGTCATTTTTGTGATGTTAAATGTAAGATCGTTGATGGAATGGCGACGGCGACGTTGCCCCGAGGCGTAATGACTGAAGTCGCAGTCAATATCTTTATACAACAATGTCACAGCATTGGCAACGAAAGGGATGTCATCTGAAGCAACACACTTGTAAAATGTATCTTAGCATATAAGGGAATTTCTCGTAAACGCAAAGTGAAACGCGAATTTGGGAACACTTGGGACATTCAGGGCCGCCTTTGATGATTGGCATCTGAATCACGCAATATCCGTTTGAACCAGAGTTTGTCGCACGGTGCCGAGAAAACAATCCACCCAAAGTGTCCGAGAATTCGCTCTGGTTGTTGTTATTGTTTGATGGGCGGCGAAAACGACACGAACAGCGACGATTCACAGAGAATGGGAGAAACTGTAACGAACAAAGCTGTGGAATTCCTTTACATCGCCTGTAAGTGGCGCTAAACCGATGAGCGAAGCCATTTTTGTTGCTCTTCATGTTGTCCTGTGAGTTTGAAAAACGGCGCACGCATAGGCAAGGCGACCAGAATGAGACTAAGTGGGATTAGTTATACTAGCTACTGTGCGTGCGTATGTTAGCAAATATCAAGAGAAAACACAGAACATTAGACAGCATACTTTTTCAAAAGCGTTAAGAAGATCCGATTGTGTTGAAAGTCATTAGAAGCTTACATGGCATGAGTTGGCAAGGCTGCTGAAAAGAGATTTCGGCCGTACTGTGATGCAGGCTCTTCATTCGTAAACTTTGCAATTTTAATTAACTACAATCATACTCTCTGCACACTATGGCAATAAACGCTGAAATGACATTGACTTTCGCTCCGGATTTTTCGTAATGAATAGAAACGAGTCTATGTCGCTTGTGGAGCACTACAACCAAGCACGCAAGTGATCTGGCGGATTTTCACAAACTACTAAGCTTAGCCCTGCAGTGCAACACTTTCTTCACGACATGGGTATGAAGTCTAAGGCCTCAAGTGCCTGACAAACTATATATCTAACTTCCTTTGCAAACATTTGCCTTCTAAAAAGAAGTTTTTATAAGGGCGGGGGTGGGCGAATCTTAGCGAAAAGAAGTCAGGAGGCTATTCTTTTTCGACAAAAACGCAGAAACCAATTTTGTCAATGCAACTTCCCCAACCCAACGCAAGGTTATATTCGAGTCAGACATACAAATTACAACGAAGGTCTCTTTTGGGCATTTTTTTGCAACAAACCAAATATTTTAAGCGCTGTGGCAACTTGTGTATAAACTTATTGAGATTTTGCAACATGCTCTTTTCGACTACCGCTTGAAGCATAACTAACAGCAAATTGTATAAAATAAATGGATCTCAATTTTCGAGTAAAATACACATGGCTTTCCCCATGCTTCCGCGGTAAGACCGAAGTTTCAATACTGCTTACAGGCTTCAGTTGATTTGTTTATATCCTTTAAAGTAATTTTCTAACAAAAATTCTTCAGCACAGGCTCTTTTATCAGTTTCATCCACACTTTAAGCAGTATCAAGTCCAACATAAATGGTGACTTCTTGTGCCTATGAAAAAAATTTTAATCAAACACTTGCAACTATCTCTGTATGTTTATTCTTTTCCTACTGTCAAGTGTAAAGCGACTAAAAAATCACACTTTAAAAATAATAATTTCTAAGCAAACTTGGTCGACACGTATCATCCAAGCTATACCGTGCAGTAACAAGTTATCGACTTGGGTATCATCGTATTTTAAGTTACGGCGAGAAAAATGACGAAAATTAGACAATATACATAATTAAGCTTCAGGAAATCCTTTTTTAATTGTACTGCAGTTTTCGGACAAATTTCAGTGCCAAAAACTCAGATCCCTCGCACGACTCATGGAGTTTTGTTTTTGGTAGGCTGTCAAACAGTTTTTACAGAATGTGAAAATTTTACCGAGCTGGGGTTAAGACGTACACCGAATATATGCAAAACCAATGCGAACCACATTTTTGACATTTATTTTTTACGAATTCAAAAACAGCGTTTGATTTAGCGTGATAGCACAGTGATATTGCGAATACCAAAAAAGCAATTTCCAGAAGTTTTACCATGTCAAGGTGCAAAAACGCACCTTATCTTGGAACGGAACTGATTCTGAAACCTGCGAACTTCTAACCAGATTACCTGTACCACGACAAAAATGGTGAGATATGTTATCATCAAAACATCTTGCGATAACAAATCGGCACTGAATATCTTGAAGACTGTGCGGAAAAGCTGTTCAAATTTATCTACGAAAAAACGCGTTTTTGCTTATAACGTCACTGTTTTAAGGCTGCTATGTATGGAATATCAGAGCTAATAACGATTTGTTTGTGAACTTTGTGAACACAATGAATGAGTTTGAAGATCACAAAGTGGCTACAAAAATTCGAAAAAAACATGGCACGCTGCTTTTTTCCATACATTACTCAGTAAACATGTTAAGGAAAGCTATCAACGAAAATTACATTTGGAAACGTGATTGTAGTTAAATCTAAAGCGAAACAATCGGAAACGATAAGTTAAGTAAAAAAATTATGCACACAAGCGCTATGGTTTTTAAGCCGGTGTCGCTCGCAGGGGCAAGCTTGATTTGAAGCAAAATATTCGTCACAAAAGCGATCACACAGCTTTTTTCTTCTCTTCTCTCGTTTGCTTTCCAGTAACAAAGCGCTTTCCAGTGCTTTTTCCAGCCTTAGATCGCTCCGTTGAGAAAGAGGTAGATCACAAACCAAAGAGGATGGCAGTAGCATCTGGCAAGCGCGAGGGAAACAGTGGCAGAGAAATAAGCAAGGACGTATTGAAATGCTTGCATGTGTTTAAAGATCAAGTTGAAATAGTGGAATTGCTTTAACCATAGAGTGTTCGTTTACTTGCAGTATATTGGCGACAAGAATTATATTTACAATTACGACAGGGATAATTTTTAAGTGTGCTTGCTGACCAGAACGCTCTGTAGTTCCCCATAGCTGTTTTACTGGTGAAGACCAACTATTCAATCAGGGAAGCACTACTGCTGAGCAGTAGCGACCAGCTTGAATTCAGAATGGCCGTGGGAAGGCGGGAGTGGATATCTCCATTGCAGAAAACGATAGTCCTGACAATTCTTATCGTGATCTTAATCGCTACGAGCGATATCGCCCTCTGTGCAAGGAGGAGTGGCCGATCACGGGCGCGCATGGGCTCGTTCCGCCGCGGCCGACCCGTACGATGGGTACTGCAGTCGCGGAATGGCGGAACGCGGTCAATATCGAAAACAAGCGGGGCGATTTTTGCGAGACGGATGCAGAGATTCAAATTTCCATTCCACATCGCCAACGGCAAAACTGGTAACGTCGGCCGTGTGCGAACGGACACAATTAGCGAGCCAGTCATCCACCATTTCGATTTGGCCCGGCTCATAAATCCGCACAATCCTTTTGTGGGCATCACTAACTGGAAAAAAACTCTGGAAAGTTCCGAGCAAGACATGTCTTATTTAAAAGGATTCCGGAGAAAGAGGCGACTATACTGCCGAGCTGGTAAAGGTTTTCACCTGGAGATCAAGAAGAATGGCAAAGTTCGAGCCCGACACGTCGCAACAAACGATAGTAAGTATAACGGACAATTTTCCGCTCGGAGCAATTTATCGCGTAAAATGTCCTTCTATATAATAGGGTTCTTTCCCACTGCAGCTGCCGCGCACATCTGCAAAAACACACAAATAGTGGTATGCCGTTCAAGCTCGTTTTATTGCCTCGTTTGTTCAGCAATAAAGAAGCGATGTTTTCGCAAATCTCCGTAAAAAAACATCAATTTAAATGCCATGCAGCGCCTTCTTGCCTGCGCACCATTCAAGAGGGAATTCGGAAGATTCAGAATGAGGTGACTGCAACGCAGATGCTAAAGTGGTTTTATTTTAGACCTTAGTTTACACCTGATATTACTGGCATGGCAAAATTAGCTTGCTTGTACAAAAAAATTATTTCAAAACATATGAATAAATAGTTCATTTCTGGGAACGGTTTTGAAAAAGTAAGCCAAAGAAACGGCATGCCAAGGGTAATCACTAACGAAAGCGAAGATTGCTTTATGTCGTAACTTGATCAGATCGATGGCATACCAAAGAAACCGATACGTCGGCGCAATAAACCTAGGGGCACGAGCGACTCGGAAACGAGGAAAGAGTCGCAGCAACGAGGCAACAAGAGACATTATTGTCTTCAACAGACAACAATTGGTACAAGCCAGATCATTGAATCAGAAACCCCGAGCTGTGGAGTCAACACTGGTTCAAGCGTATCACGTTTTCGACAATTAGCTACGTTTACGCCACAGGTGCAAACGCCTTCGCACCACGCCTGTCCGCCCATCTTGAGGGTCGAAAGCCGCTTGAGCAGGTTCGTTTTGTCAACGATTTCCCAACACCTGCAACATGGTGGCCAGGCCTTGGAAGTTTCTACTCGAGATTGCTTTGATGTCATTCGAAACAAAATAACCGTGTAATCCCACCAATATTGCTGAGGGTTGACGCGCACGAAGCAATTGGCCGGTCAGATGTTCGCCGCACGCAGTGCGTTAATATTTAATACGCACGCGTAAGACGCATCTCGGCGGCACGCGACAAACGCCCATCTGCTTTGAACAAGCGACAATGAAGTTCGGAGCGATCACGAACACTAATTCATGACGCCTTGGAAACTTCCTCCGACTAAAAAAGAAAACAAAAGAACAGGAAACTACGGCCATATGTTACGCAGACTGCAATCATAAAAGAGAAAATTTTCTTTGCATAACTGATATTTGACAATCTGCCAGTTATCACAGGTGACGAAAATAGGGGTGTGAAAACGTTGGTTCGCAAATAACATGCCGGTCCTGTTCTGCGTCGTGATGGACTTTCGCGCATAGCTACAGAAGCTGACGTTCGAGACGCGAATTTATTTGTTCAATGCGATTTACAAATCTTTGAAGAATGGCGGCCGTGCCAGACAAACAAACAAAATGTGCTGCACCCCGCACGGGAGTAATCCTGTTAGCTCGAGTGCTTCAAGAATCTCAGCGCATTCACCTGGAATTCGGATCGAGGCAGAACCCGGGCTCCAGCTTGAAATTTAAGATACTTTCGCAGTGTTGTCGAGCATCGGCAGATGCTGCGTCGCACGGGGCGAACAGAACGAGCCGAATCGCCAGATTGAGGTAATCTGCTCGCCTCCGTACAATGGACTGGCGAACTTTCGTGACACTTGCCGACCATACTCTAGCTCGCTCTTTAAGTTGACGACAGGCTCAAAGCATTCGCGATCTGCTTTACCCCCGTTTTAGCTGGAGTGCATGACGCGGCCGTCTGGTAGGAGCGTGTGATTTTGGCCAGGAGTTGTGTTGCTTTTTTATGGAAAAACACATCACTGGCGTATCATTTGATGTCGCATGTTTGCTGGGAGTTGCGTTTGTTCGCTTAATATGAGAATAGACGAAAGTTTATACAGAATGCTTTGTGCGAACGAAGCACAAAAGACATTAAGTTATTCAAGTCAGTAAAGCGCTGACAAGTTAGAGCACACCAATGCCGCACTCTCTCCAGATTTAGCAGCCGCTGACGTGTGGTTTTAAACGCATTATGTATTACATTCTGATACAATTTACAGAGTGATTCTTGCTGTTGTTCCAGTCGCTATGACTCCAATTACGCATGATGTACGAAAATATGAAAAGAACGCACCGAGACAACCGTGGAGCACGCTTGCTTACATAGCCTCTAGATTAGCGAGCTTCTTAATTCGACAAGAATACCAAGAAACACGATTAAGGACCAACACACAAATCACTTCCCAGCGACAATTGCATTGCCCTTTGTGGTAACACCGGTGAAATCGCTCAATAAATTTAAAAATGCATAGCACACGATATAGCATTAATGAGACCAACGACACAACAATCGAACCATCTTTCTTACCCGAAAAAACTTCAGATCTATTGGAGGCAAACAGAAGCGCGATATCCATGTTGTTAGGCGTTAAACCGTCACTACTGTCGGTCGTCAAGTGTTTACATATTTACTGAGAGCAGAGGTCAATGCCAAAACAAAGGCTAAACAGATCGATTTCTTTTTTTACTTACTACAAAAGCTTACATGCTTGCCAACCCGCGTAAGCTTTTGTAGTAAGTAAAAAATCACCATTTGTGTGCTGTAGTTCTACAGCGGACAAATGGTGATTCCTTTGCGCATCATATTGATTTAAAGCAGTTTTCCGTCAGGATTCTTATCAGCGACTTTTTTTTAAAGGTGTCATGGAAGTTTTCAGCGTTAAACCTGGAGTGGTGGGAATAAAAAGTTTTACTTACAACAGATACCTGTGCATGAATCGCAAAGGAAAGTTGTTTACCAAGGTAAGTGGTATATTCCTTTCCTTAGTGTCAATTTTTCAACTGACAAATGAGCTAGTCGCAGCATTTTTTCTAAAACATCAAAATAGCTGAGAAGTGGAGGATTAAGTACAGTGATTGACAATAACCAAAATTTGCAATGCACGCGATGACAAAAAAGTAAAAAATTTCAATATAAAACTAAGCAACTCGAGTCAGAAGTTCTACTAGCTTTACAAGGTGGCACATCAACTTAATTTTTTGCATGGCTTTTAACAAGTTGTTGCGCTTGTTCAGTGCACCTAACATCACCTTCCAAGGTGTTAAAATTACAAAATCGCAGTTTTAAGAAATATATCTGTTTCAGTAACGAACTACAGAAGCAATAGTCACGTGCCATGGTCGAATTAGAGCTGAGGTGATGTCTGAATATCTCAAACGCTGCTGCAGTAATTGAAACTCAACCCAATGAATTCCATTACTGTGTGCATATTTCATATACGGCCATTCAGTGAAATTAGTTCTCACACTTTCGGTCGTGTGATGTAAGGTTCCCATGACGAAATGTGCTAAACGCAAGGTTAGCGGAAACAACCACGCGTGTTCGACAAATCGGACGTCGCTACTGAAATGGCATTGGTTCTGCTTGACAGCACGCAATTGTAGAAGAGCGTGCGGCAGGCCTTGAACGTTAGCCGACCGAGGCGCTAATTGCGACAATATTACTCAACATCTGGTCAATCATCCAGAAGAAACGACAAAGCCAACAAACGCACGCGAATTTTCGCACGCTAACATCAAAACCAGCGCGTAACTATCGGAAAACGATTAAATTAAGGCTGCCAAAAAGCAACTCAGGTCCATAAAGCAATTGACGTTCTACTAACATAAATGAGCAAATGCACTGTACGCTTCGCTAATTGCGGCTAGGAGTTTGTTTTGTGACGTAAGTAGTGAATGTTGATCACTTGTTCAGTGTTGATGCCCCACAGTGCTTCGGTCAAGACAAACGCAGTTCCGCAGCAAAAATCGGGCTGTGATGTTTGAAACTATTTTCTGGCTGTAAAAGCGTGTCGCCCCGTGTTGAATATTATACGCTTCGCTGTCCGCTTTTAGCAAAACCCATGTCGCACTGGTCTCGGTTTTCCGAAGGTTGCGAAACTACTCGGTGGTTTCTTTACATGGGTCAGACAGTTAAGCGGCCGAACTAGAGCGACGACAAATGGCTAAGGTCATAAGGGCTGGGGAGCGGTATACACCAACAGCAAGCGAACATGTACCGGCGAAGATAAAAAAGCGTCGAGAAAATTAAACGACTGTGCGCACAAAAGAGATCTTTCTATGCTACCTCTGTTCGCACAACATGTCGACATCTCACACTTGAGCGGAAATTAAAATAAAACGACAAGGATCACGACGATCACAGTACTCGTAAACACCAGAATGTAGCAGACACGGTGTACACTTACTGTAATCTTATTTCAAGCCTAATGAGTTTTCAAATTGGGGTTAAGGCCGCTGAACGCTTATAACAATTTTCGTAAAAAAATTTTGTACGAAACAGCATTATTTCAAAATTGTCTATCTATCAGTATGGAATTAAAACAAATGAAGTTTTGCTGCTTTTGATAAGTTTGTTGCCCTGTTAAGTTCATTTAATACAATTTTTTTTCAAAAGACTTTGGCTGTCGAGGGTTTTCTTCGTTTGATATATACGAATAAACAACGACACTAACGAAAGATGCGAACCTTTTTGGTATAGATTGGCATGAATTTTAACTCGGGTTTCATGTGACTTGTAAGTAGGAGTCGTGCTGACGCAATGTGAAGATCTTCACCATACTCAGAGCAAGTTATCCTCCACTTGCCAGAAAGTGAGAGTGCTTTCTGCAAGTAAATCAAACGCTCATACGACAACATTACTTCGGGCGTTACAGAATGAAAGTGATCCGACTTTTACGAGTAAATCGGCGCGCTGCGGGTGGCTACACTACTGATTTATCACCAACCTCGCACACCTCACGCTGCCTTCTCTTGCTGCATCGAATGGGACGGTTCAGGCGTGGACTCGAGAGCTCGGCGCCTGAGACAATTAGTAGCGTCGCGTCGGATGGAACGCGAATAACTGAGCCCTTCCGTCCACCTTAAGAAGCTTACGCTATTTTGGTTTAGTGTGTTACCTTTCCGTGACCAGTTCACAATAAAGTTTGGACAAGGTTGAAAACCAAGAATGTCTGTCCTTACAATCAGTCGGTAACCTACTGCCCGAAGTACTTTGAAGATTTATATTTAGAAACAGTATCTCGTGGCACTTGCCACTTGTAAAGAAAACCACCTTAGTGGTAAAATCCTCCCGAAAAACGTTTAATTGTACCGCTCGGTAATCTCTAAAAATCAAGATGTTATTTCCATTTTCCTCGTTTCGACCAGAAAGTGTTTATAAAGTAACTAATACAGAGTACAGCTAGCGCGACGGCCTAACAGGAACAGCATTTCCGGAGGCGAAATACGTTGCCTACGACCATTTGTTAACTGTCGCAATGATGCCCTAGTTTGCAACACCCAAATAGCGTTGCGAAGGGGATACAGAGTGCACATTGTGCCGCTGTCTTCCGATTTTACCTGCTCCATACCGAATTATGCCAATCACGTAAATGCAGGGCTTGGTTTTCGAAGCTCAGCATCGAAGCAGTTCAGATAACCTTTCGTTTTTACTGAGCATCACTGCAGTGACACCGTAGTTTTTATTTGTTCGTTTCACGCGTCAGACATCCAGTGCAGCGCGATGGGCTACAGCTTTTTGTTGAAGAGGCATTTTAAACGCACTAATGGAGCAGCTGGGCTGTTTGACATTTGCAAAATATCCAAGACACAGCTGGGACACTCGGTATAGTCAGTACCACTACAGTGGCGCAGATCGCACTAAACTAAACGTAGTGCAATAATTGTCGTCGACAGTGCAGTAACTTTATCAATTGATTTACTATACCATGCTGCTGTTGTTTACTCGCTAGATTCCAAGAAATAACTTACAGCAGGCACCTTGCCATTGAAGCGTGTTTGTTAAGTTTATCTTAGCGTGCCTAAATTGTTGACACCTCAGTAGTGTAGGTCAACCAAGTACTGTATCTCAAGAATTTCTGTTAATACCAAGAGCCGTTGAAATCTGTAATATTTTAAGAGAGTCATCACTCAGCTCAACACCATACACAACAGTGCTTTGTAGCTTTTAACCAGAAAAACTTCCTCAACAAAACTAGCTGATCTAGGCTACTATTTCAGCAGCAATAACGTGCAGCACAAGAAAAAGAACGTTGCAACCAACCTCTTCGCAGGAGGGTAATCTGTATATTCTGCATACCGACTGTTACACTTGCGTAAAAAAGTAGTACATGTGGCTTATAGCCCGCCTACAATCGCCAATATTAAACACTACATACCGATTACTTCCATTTTTTCACTTCGGTTTCAAGTTTTTGGCAATGCAGAAACTCAGGACAACAGAGACGTACAAGATTAACAAATTTTAATATTGTTGTGTAACAGGCTACAATTGTTGTCAACCAGGGTAGCGCTGGCAGAGCGTGTCCATACTGAGTATTTCTGTATCGTTAAGAACATTGTTGGCAACGCAATGAGGGCACTTAAAGAGATCCTAAATGAAGTGTTCCGGCGCTTACTATACACTCCATTCTCTGTAGTGAATTTTTTCGACGCCGTTGCTGTTGTTCGTGCCGGTAACGAGTTATAGTATGATGTCGCGATAAATCTCTCATATCACTTAAATTGGTTTGTGGTATATTAATTCCGTGCATTGGTATATCAATCTAGATTTCTTTAGGTTTCTCTTGAGGACTACAGTGACCGACCTAATAATTTCAACAACATGTTTACTGAAAAACAATGATACTATTCGCATAAAAGTTGAAGCTACAGGAGTGTTGTGCATGAAATGTGCAACTCTCTTGAGCTTGAGGACTGGCTGATGAAGTCAGTATTTTGCTGAAATATTCCAGTTTGTCAATGTGATGAACTGATGACTGATGAAGCGTTTCAATAACTTACAAAGGAGGCATTAACACTGCTTTTTTACGCAGAAAATCTTCAAGCCTCAATGCGAATTTCGGGAGAACTTTGAAAAAAACAAATATAACTCATACGCGTCGGAACTTTACAGTGACCACAAGCGAAGAAAAGGTTACTTCTTGGCAGTATCAAAGAGTGGAAGGCTCAAACGCGGTCGAAAGGTTTCCTGGAGGCAAAAGCGAGCGCACTGGCTGGCACTGCAAGTTCGAGACGGATGAATGTCAGGAGGAGGCAACCAGTAAGCTGGATGTGATGCACTGAAAATTACAGCCACCAGAGAACTTTCGAAAGCCTGGAGAGGAGTATTACGAAGCTGGCAGCGCTGACTCTGGGGCAGAAAATATGCGAGCTACTGCACCCTCAGCAATTTTGGCCGGATGGTGTTGGTGCCGCGTAAAGACGCGAAAGAGCGAGAAGCGTCTACTGCCTATAAATAGTGAAACAGCACATGTGCAGTTGTTGACTCGTAGCAATGCAATTGCATCATGACGCATAAACTAAATCATAGCCCTTTGAACCTCGTTCATTTGGTGACTTCAACCTATCTTGTTCTGAAGGTAGTCAGTGGTGATGCAACTATGTCGAAGCACTGGAGGTGCGATGCAGACATAAATTTGTTTTCGTAATGACTCCTGAGTCCTGAAGTTCACACGTAAAATTGACCGTAGAAAGCAACGGAGCATCTATGTTGAATGAGCTTTCCTGCATTACATTTTTGAGTTTTCTCGGCGATACTATGTAAAACTCTTGCGGTCAGCAGCGTTAAAACAGTAGCACCACTGACGACCTCACGACATAGTCATATGTTTTGAGTGTAGTGCAAAAAAAAAGATTTTAACAAAAATTATGTCTGAATGCCGGGTTTGTAAAAACCGCGAGCGCAAACTTTAGTTAAATCTATAGAAAATTAATTTTGCATTTTGTTCAAAATATAAAAAAGAAATAACATAAAACTCCACATCATCTAACACGTATCATTTGTACTTTTCAAATTTGGCAGCTACGTTTTGTCAATTAGACGCAAATGAGCATCGATTAAACTTCGATTCATAGGCCGACAAATGCTCCAAGTTCCTCGTTTTACTGCTTATCACCACTTCAGTTTTTTAACGGAATGGACAAACGTATATCTGTGTTAAGATCTTAATACCTCAAAGCTCTATATCGAAAAATTTTGACCAAAGTTGAGTTTAGGTAATATAGGTGACATAACGAGTGAAGGTTGTGGTAGGTTGCCTAAGGTTCTCCTTTTAACAATGTTCTGGTGGGTGGTTGGGTTCCATTCACAGGTTATTCAGCATAGTTTGAAACCTATTGACTACAATTTTCGCATAATCGGGTCCGCGCTCTACAAAAGAAGTGGTGCTTTCGATGGACCTCACCACAAGTTTGTCTTTTTTTCACGCAGAACCTGCAAAAATTTAAACGTTATGTCTTCACTTGTCAGCGTACCTTTGCCTAACTAACTAAAAGCTGCTGTTGGCCGTTTTTGCATTTTCCCAGACAGATTCAATTAATTACCAAGCCGTTCACTATTTTCCTCGCTTGCACTTCGTGGAATTGCTAGTAGCATGCCGTGTGGCGTTGATGTAGCACTGTGCTGGTTTAATCATTTTTAAAAGTTTTTTATTATAACTTTTTTCTCTTATGCTATAACGGCAACTGATGTATCTGGTTAAAAGCAAATATGAAGTGGTTTTATTGCTTTGAAGAAGTTTTGCACTGCGCATATTGTTTAGTGTTTTCAGTTCTGCTTGACGGAACTGCGTTTATTTGCTATGCTGGTCAAGCAAACTTTTGCAAATTTGTATAAGAAATGCTGGTAAATTTGGGCAATTGCAAAATGATTTCGGAATGATAATGATCAGAAAGTAGGTGGAACGTGGGAGATTCTCCCTGTGGAAAACGTGGGTCATGGAGGCTTCGACTTCGCGCAAGAACAAAATAAATACACATATATTAATATTGATCTTGCACTATGGTGTTTGCTACGGACTATGTTTCAACAGAAAAATTATTTTGCACATTTAAAAAATAAAAGTTCTATTAATAGGTAAAGCTACAGATAGAGTTTAAAGGCTTTTGGTGATATATATTTGAAGATGCTAACGCAAGACATTTAAAAGTTTCTTACTAACGTTATCACTATAGGGTTTGTTCAACCAACCTAAATCATCAATGATGTTTCTCAATCCTGTTGACTTTTGGCTATTTTTTCAAGCTTTCTTCCTGCACGTTATCTCGTACTAATTGTTCCTTCTTATAGTGCGCTACTTATACGTGCCAACTATTTTATTTGAACGATTTTTCTTCTCGAGCTTTTGTTAAACTTGCAGTGCACACTGCGTTTATGGAACTGTCTGTGGGTTGCAAGATTTCTGCAAACATCAACATTCTTCAATTTTTATTTGTATTTTTTTAGTGTTTGCTTAAATCGCAGATAATTTACTTTTTTATTCTGAGCAATTTCCATTCTTTAAATTTTCTGAATGATATGTTCAAATAACATGATACGATGTTGAAAAAGGTTGATTTGCGTTTTCAGCTACGAATGAGTGCGACAAGTTATAATGACAAAAAGCTTCGTTGGTTTCTTATTATTCACACATGACATGGCTCAAGCTTAGGAAGGACATGTTGTAGAAAAGTTTTAGATGATGATATCACACATGGCAAATCGCGGCAGGAATCATGCTTGCATTCCAGCATGCCTCTAACTGGCTTAAAAATACAGCAGTACGGCGTTGATCAATACATCAAAGGTATAGCCTACTGTATGCGTTCAAAAGAGAAATCGACATGTCACGGCCCACGAGAAAACTATGACATAAAGGTGTCGATACGGTTTTCTTAAACAAGCACGCGCCACCTAGTCAGTAAACCATCTGAGCACACTGTTTGTCTTGCCCGAAACAATTTTTCACATGCCTGCGTTTCGTGATACAACAGAGCATTTAGACTGCCGCAGCATGCTTCCAAACAAGTATTCGAGCCGAGCAAAAACGAACATTACGGTTCACACGCTTCGTGGATCCCGTTATTGTTAGGTGCTCGGAACGCGAAGCGTGGAATATAGTTCGTTCTTTTATGCGTTCATTCCGTGCCCTTGTGATTCTTGGCATCGCTGTTGTTCACATGCTTGCTGTGGCCTAGCATCGTATGAATCTTGCCTTTTGGAGGAATTGTTTAAATTTACAACCATTTTCAAATAGTCGTAGTTTATTTATCTAAAATTCATTTTCCAAACAAACCAATCACGTTATGACTGCAAACTAGATGAATTAGCATAACGTTTGGAGATTTAGAGAAAGAATCACCATTTTTATAGCAAAGCGTTTTCGTCGTTGCATTTCCCAAGCAATTGACTTTACCAATGTTTTTGAAAATGATACTCTTGCGTTTCAGAGCGGTGCAATAGGATTTGAAAAGCTGAAACCTTCAAAACAAATTGAAATTTGCAACTCATTACTGTCGTACATAATCAACTCAAGAGCTGGTCCATTTCTAGTGATTATGGATGCATCGACTGGTGACGATCATATCGCTTTAAGAGACGTTTTGCATCGTGGTGCAGCCTACGAGGCAAATGTTTTTGATAGACTTTTTTGCCACACACGTAGAAAACAAACTCTGAACAGATGAGAATTTAATACACAGCAGCTTCATCACAGACAGCAGTCACGATATCAGTAGAACAACTAAAAAATACAGATCAACTTGCAAGAAGTCGGTAAAATCAATTATTACTTCCAGGTGGGTTAGCAAAATATACAGAAAACAAGCGTTCGGAAAACAATATCTACTTACCGTAGGTAAAACGAAAGGGGCAAGTGGCAGACAGTTTGCTTTGCATTTTCTCAATGAAGTCTAACTTTGAAGTTAAATTTCATACGTATTTGCAGTTTACGGGAGACAGATCATTGTAGTGTGGCTGAAAATTTTTGAAAAACTTGGTGACATCGCGATATCTTCTATCCCCTTTTGCACAGAGCGTCACAAAAATTGAATCGCGGACTATACCCCTGATATGCGCGTTTGGCCCCAGCATAAGTGGTCCTCAACACCTGTACGTATGCTGTGACTATACTACTGAACATGAACATGCTTTCAACTGCAAAAAGGTAAAAAAGCGGTCGGTGTATTTTTCCCTCAAACAACTTTAAAGCAAGGTTTCCCAAACTGGGATCAGCGGACCACTGGGTGTCCGTGATAAACGCAAGGGGGAGCGCAATCCGGCCTAACCTTTCCTAGTAGCCGATTAAATTACGCTTGAAAAACTTGAATAGCCTGCTTGGCAGACATTTTTAACTTTCTCAACTAACTGAACTTGTCACTTCAGGACTAGTTTTTTTTCGCTGCGACATTTCACTCATTTTTTACATTATATTATTAAAACTCGCCGTAACAATCAGGGACGGATTTAGGGAGCGCAGGGCACTAGGCAATTTTAGTTTCCCCACGCAGGTGTGATCTATTTTATCGCTTGTCTTAAATGCGGGAAAGCATGTCCCTCTTATGTGTAGTGCCCCCTCAAAAATCTATCTTTTGCAGTGCCGACTTTGGTTCTACGATTGCCTTAGATCTTCAACAGAAATTAACGCCTTTCCTACATTCTTCTCAATAACAAATGGCAATGCGATCTTTTGTTGGAATTTATAGCTCTTTCGTGTAGTTCAGAATTTATCTTCGTTACATTTCCGTGATTTATAGCAGTTTCTGTAGGTTTGTTTTTTGGGTACGTATATACATTTTCATGCGGGACCGTGTGGCCGCCCTCGAAAACATCGTCTAGTTGTCGATCTGATTAGCTGCACGCAAAGCCCCTTGTTGCAGCAGCCTAACCACATATTTTATGAACCAAACAAGCACAATCCATTCAGTTAACACAGGGTTCATTTATGCCGCTTTATAGTTGTCATTTTCCAATCAATACAAAATATAGTGTTTTAATCCTCTATGCTTTAGGGCAGGGGTGGGCAGACTACGGCCCGCGAGGGCATTTCGTGCGGCTCGCAGGACAGCCACACAAACATAGATAGTCATCGTGTCTATGTTAAAGTAATATTATCGATTAGATTAGAATTCTCGATAATTTATTCCGTCTATGTGTGCTACAGTGTCAGTGTGAAATAAAACAATACAAGGTTATAATAATATTATCATTTATTCATAATTTGAAACGTAAATTGTAACAGAAGTAGACATATGTAAGATATGCGGCCCACGTTAGCAAAAACGTTTTCAATGTGGCCCTACGTAGAAAATGTTTGCCCACCCCTGGCATATATCATAAACACTAGGATACTGCTGCTGCTGCTTTACAGCAAATAAGATTATTTTTTTAATTAGTATATATCAAGCATTGCCCAAAGCTTCAACGCACACTACCAATACTCCAATACATACCTCACTGCCAATAGAAAACATGATATTAGTGAAACTGATCAAAATATATATTCAACTTTAAGGGGAAATCTAAATCAGGTGTCCTAACAGCATTTTCAGATGTGCATGTTTTTCAACACAAGTTCAATAAGCTAAACATTTACAAAACTTTCCAACAAGCACCAAATGTAAAAACAATGCTGAATAGTTTAACCAACTCTACTTACAGTAAGCTTTGGTGCTTAATTCCACTGCAACTGTATGGAAAAGCAACACAGAAAGCATGTAAACAATATAAAAATGCAAATAATTCTTGCAAAAACTTACTCTTCCAAAAAATTCAGAAACAGCTTCTCCACTCTTTCTGCAATCACATCAACAGATGTCTGTATACGGCCTGTCTGGTCCGCAACATCCATAGTTGTTAATTGCTTTACCAACAGGCTAAGTAATTATTATAGTTAAATCAAGGAATGATGCACTTCACCTAGAAACAAAACACCTTGTGTCACAATGGTCAAAAATGTCTTCTCTTGTCTTTCTCATGGACACTAACCATTTTTCATGAGAAAAGAGACACACAAAGTATTTTAAATAGCAGTTGAAAACACTAAAACAAAAGTTTTATAAATGCATATCCTGTTTAGCACAATAAAATATGTTCTACAACACTTGCAACCCCATTATTAACTAGAGATCAACCGATATGGCTTTTTTGGGGTCAATGCCGATACCAATATATCAGCCATGCATGGACTGATAGCCGATACCGATATTTCTAAGATGTTTAAATCTTGATTTCTGCTTCATCATCAAAAATATAATGCATTCTATGCCTTACCTTTTTTCAAAAAGTTTAAAAATCATGATTTATGAGCAAAAAATTTTCAAATCGCAGCAATTCTAATATTTTCTATAATTTTTAGTTCATTTGATTAATGAAGATGCTTTTGTTTTGGCTGTAATGGCTGACGCGTGCTTTATGGTTCATCTTGTCTGCTTGTCATGAAAACGCACCTGCCAGCGTTGCTGCAAGATAACTGTCTTGACTTGGTTCATTGTGCTTTCTCGTGCAAGTTGTCTGAATGCGTGAGGAACATAACAGCCTTTTGTCAACACCCACTAAGGCCGATAATATCAGCTGTTTTGGCCGATACCAATATATTGGTAAAACCCAAATATCGGCCAATATATCGGTCTATCTCTATTATTAAACCACCATGTCCTTCAAGAACCCCAACCTCAAGCACTCACTTGATCCCCCTTCTTTTGACACTCTCATTCAAACTTTGAGATCCCTCAACCACCCCATACACTGCATTCCCAAGGCAGCATGCCCCTCTTTTGCCTTAGTACTTAACATGCTTATAAACAAAGCTTTCGAACACCCTACTGGACTGTAAAAGTATGCTATGCTTCCTCCCTCTCCGTCCTGTCATCAGGCTGCCCCTCTCCATCCTGTCATCAGGCCCTGTACCAAAGATAATTTCCTTGATTGCTTCTATACAGTCAAGAATCAATGCATACCTAGAATCTGACAGCCTTCTGAAATCTGAAGCCCCTCCCAGATACGCAACCCCACAACCAAACAATCCCCACAGGGACCCAGCCACAAACATGTAGAGACTGGTAAACCAAAAACTATCCGACTTCAATATCAAAGGCACCTTATAAATTATGTCTGGCAATAACTCTTTCGTTAACCCCAGCAAAGAGTCTCTTGATACCCTTCAACAAAAACACCCTCAGGCCCCACCTAACCTTATGCTATTCCTAACCCCAAGTGCTACTACCCCACCAATATACTTCAGTCAAACCCAAATAAATGCTGCTATCTTTTCCTTCCCACATCGCTCCGGGGCAGGCCCAGAAGGTCTACAGCCACAGCATTTGAAAGACTGCATACCAATCTCTAGGGCTGATGCCAGCACTTTCCTACTTGCCAGCCTAATTGAATTAGTTAACCACCTCATGAATGGACATCTGCCAACTCCCTTCCAACCTTTCCTTTATGGTGCACAACTCCACAGACTGCACAAAAGTAACAGATACCCAAGACCCATCGTTGTAGGTTGCACATACCAACGCCTGGCTGCCAAGACCCTATATCACAAGGCTCCACAAGCAATGTGCCCTCCAATTTTTAATAATGCTGCGTGGAAAAACAAGCAGGTGCGCTGAATCACAATTTTACTGATCAGAAGTTATCAAATCTAATACAGCGGGCAGTTAACAAGTAGTGGAGACTGAGCTAAGCATTGTTGCAATTGCGCAGAAGGGTCTTAGCAGCTGCGCAGCTTAGAGGGAACATTGTCCACAAGTTATTCTAACCCTCCCAAGTTTCGGGGCAAAATTTTAAAACCCAGGTTTCAGGTAGCTGAGAAAAGAAACCTGGGAAAACCTGTTTTTTTTTCGGGTTTTGAAATGAATGCGATTTTGAGCAATAAAAACTCAATATCATTGTGAAATTACTACTGTTAGTTCCTGTGCAATTTATCAACAAATTATTAAGTTACGCATAGTTTTTCAATGATGTTTATAATACTGACGCATGATAGTCAAAGCACACTTTCATCATTCAGTCTGGTTCTGAGTTTTGCGACAAATAGTCCCGTGGCTGAAAAAGCCCTCTCTGGTTCCACTGATTTGGGCTTGATTGTAACTAAAGGCATGTAACAGTTGGATTACTTGAATTACTTAGATTACTTAGATTCTGTGCTTTGATTTCAAATGGTTGATCAAACAGTTGGTGCTTGAACCACCTCCTTTTGTATAACAGAGCACAAATTGCACTTTGGTGTTGGTTGAGCCTTATTGCATAAGAAATGGCTCTAAGGTTCTGATTTTCTTTGATTACTAATGTCTTTAAACTGAATTTGTATGATTTTAAATATACTTGAAGTCGCTTCCAAAGCAAAGCCAAGTATTTTGTAGAAACTTATTGCAAAGCGTAAAGGAACAAATTGATTTTGCAAAAAATCACAGCTTTTAGATAAATTAACACATAACTTATAAATGAACTAACTAGTAACTACGAACTACGGCATACCTTTGAAGAACTACCTCTCACGGTAGTCACTGAATTAGGTTAGCGAAGAGACTAAACTTCACATAGACACTTATAATGTGCAAAATGACGCCACAATCCATCTAAATAGGTCAATTGAACGAAAATATAAACAGACCAACAACAAACGCATGATGGTCACTGAACAAAACCTGTACAAGTTCAAATGTGCTAATTTGGCCATTACACTCCCCAATCTGCAACTTCAGTGTCATCAGAATTAGGTAGTAATATTAGAATGCAACAGCAATTGCAGGTTTTTTAAATACCTGGGTTTGGTAGTTGAAAAACACCTGGGTTTTGGGTAGTAGAAAATAGCGAAAAAAAACGGGTTGGAAACACTAATAGGCACCCCCAGGGCTGTGTAGCCACAGTCCATGCCACGCGTTCCTTCATGGCGCAAATACAAAGTGAAAAAGTTCTACTAAAACTTGATGTTAAAAATGCGTTCAAAAACATCTGCCAAGACAGAGTTTTTCAAGCAGCTCAAACACACTTCCCAGAAATCTATCCTTTCATATGAGACTGCTATTCTTCAAAAAAATCTTTTTCATTGAGAATTCTACCTCAACTCAGCCACTGGTGTGCAACAAGCAGGCCCCCTCGGCCCAGCTCTTTTTGCCCTCGCCATTCAAAGTTACATCCAAGGTTGAATCAGACCTAAATGTTCAGTACCTTAACGATGGGTGTATCAGTAGAGACCCACGGACCGTGCTCAGCAATTCTGCCATTATTAAGTATGCACTATCCTCAGTTGGCCTGGAAAAAAATTCAAAATGTGAGCTGCTTACTATCAACCACACAGTCAGCAAAGAGAAGCCTCAAACAACTAAGCTCTTTCATGATGAATTCCCATCCGTCTCAACCCCAGTCGCCAAACAATGGCAGTATTAGGATCCCCTCTGCATCAGGAATCTGCCCCACTGCACTTAGAGGCAAAAACTAAAGTGCTTGACAACATCATCGAAAACCTTTAGCTAATAGAACCACATCAAGCATTTTTCATATTAAAAGCTGTCTCTCAATCCCCAAACTTATATATTTACTGCATAGTGCACCATGCTTCAAGTGCAAAAAGGAACTGGAGGTGTTTGACACAGCCATAAAAACCAACATGGAAAAAATACACAACGTGTCTTTTGGAGAAGGAAGCAGGTCGCAAGAATCCCTACCAATCAAGCATGTAGACCTTGACCTTCATTTGGCTGCAGACCTGTCCCTGCCATGTTTCCAGTCATCATCTCATGTCTGTAAAGACCTCAACCGTTTACTTCCCTCTCTTCACCCTGAACTCCATCATGGGGATGTAACTGATGCAATTGACGCTTGGTCAGAACACCATGATTCATCGCCACTGCAAAAGGGAATACAAGCAGCCTGGGATGTTCTCACCTGCAGAGATTCACTCAATACCCTGCTGTGCATTAAAAGCACTTGGAACCACTGTCTGTTACTGACTGCACAAGAGAGCCACATCGCAACCTGGTCAGAAACATTCCCAATTGCCACTGTTGGAAACCTGCTCAGCCCTGATGAGCACCGTATTGCAACCGCCCTCCAAACTGGTGCCAAAATCTTTGAAAGCACAAAATGCCACTGCAGAAAAATTTTTGATGAGCTGGGGCTCCATGGCCTCTCCTGTACTAAAAGCGCAGACTGTATCCCTACACAATGTGTAACACATTCAGCTATCAACTCCATTCTCAAAAGGTTAATGACCCACATTAAATACAACTCACATGCTTTCTTTGACTCGACACCAGTATAGTATAGAAAGCATGACACTGACAGTCATCAACGGTAATCAAGTGCGATGTAGTCATTTTGAGGTGTGACATTATGTGACAAGCCATCTACTATGTACATTTGTGCTGTAATCACTCCATGTCTGGCTAGCTCAGTATGTAGCTGTCAAGGAAAAACATTCAGCTGCATGTTTTGGCATAGGCTTGGCTATGTTATGTATGTGTAATCACTAATCTCACAAAAGGCCAGCCTATTCTTGCGAAGACCACCATGCATTGATTTGATCGTGCAGCACTCGCAATAATGCCCTGAAGACTGCGGTACTGTACTGTTTTGTACACTTGTTAACTTCTTGAGTACGGCAGAATACTCAGTGCAGTATTTATTTAGTAATAATACATCACATAAGTGATAAGATGCTGAGTGATACTCAATTATTACAGGGTCAAATCATTATAATCCAACAAGGGGTGTAACCCAATGTCACAAAAATGCCTCATTTTTTTATATAAGGTGCACCCACATGTAAAATG
>JGI24021J15306_10000512_pt1 | contig 29965 bp, 19 predicted proteins | sample Ectturendosymbi1_FD_15306 | JGI IMG/M metagenome (IMG submission 15306) | reverse complement strand
GAGTGGCGTCGACGCAGAGGAGGTGGCGAGAAACGCATCGTCACCATGGGTCGCTGTTCGTGGGAGGATGGCGACGACGAGCGGTAAGGGTTGTGGACCATGTAATGCACTCTGCGAGAGCAAAGATCTTGGTGACAGCAGCCTTCCTGATTGAACACCGCTCAGAAAAAGAACATTTCAACTGATAATGCGCACACACAAAACTACAGACGTTTCGACAAACCGACAGTTAGAAACGGGATGACAGGGATAGGCACCCAGCAAAGTAAAATCTGGTGCGAACGTGGTTGCTACGGTCAAAGGATAGAGGCACCTACTTGCGTGGTTGATTGCTGACTTTGTAGCGGACTCCACAAATCTCCGAGTATCCATCAATTCCTTCCAAGTTACTGGTCTGAAAAATCGTAACAGGTATAAGCAGAAGCAAAAGCGTCCCGTGTGAATTTTTAAAAACTTGAAAACTCTGCGAAACACAATTGCATCCTGTAAATGTGTTTCCCAAGCGATTATTTGGGTTCTTAGGGCGAATTTTGGAACCGCGGAACAACTACTTGCTTTTTCATTTAGTATCTCATATACGAGAAACATTGCTTTACCAGATGTTTGTGAGCTTCTGCAACGCCTTTGTCGACAGACAAGCACTGCTGAAGCCGGCAACAGCTGCACCACTTGGTCTCGTTGCGGAACCCCTGAGGCTGAGGGGAGCAAGTATCTATTTGCGAACTGCTTATACCGACGCTGGAACATCTGCCCACTGCACGCAAGGCAGTAAAAAATCTCGCTCGTCGTTGCTATCACAGTTACCTGCATTTCGTAGTGGATGCCGGGTCCGTCCTGAATCCCCGCCATGAGCAGCTGTCGGCGAAGTTGGTCTTCTTGCTGCTTCCGATCTTCTTCAACAAGCTTCAACTCGGCGAGGCTGCAAAGAGCACGAATGCTTATTACGCACATAGACGTTACCACGACCTGGGAAATCAGCCGCAGCGGGAAAGCGTTTGACGCGTGTCTTGCAGATGAAAATAAATCGCACACGAAAACGCACGTTGTCGAAATGCAAAAGAGCTTTTCAAAGGTTGTCACTGACCGCTTCGCAGCTCTCTCTTTGATCCTTTCTTGGGCGAAGATAGGAATACCGCCGTTGCTTCTGTTGGCGTATTTGTTGACAAAACCAGGGTAGTTCACCTGAAGCATCAGCAAAGTAGTCAGTAGCGAAAGAATTGCAGTCATACTGTACGTCAGTTATAAACCATTCAAACCAGTACTTTCACTCGAGACACGACATCAGAACTGCATTAGAAACGATTGCAATGGTCATTCAACCAGGAGCTTTATGTCTGAGGAAGCGCAAGGAACCATGACAGAAACTACCACAGATTTGTGGCGAAAACGTCAAGGAAAATTTACATGATCGACAGACGTTTTGCTACGGTCAATACTCACTGCGTTGCGCTGTTAGAAATCACACTACGAACTGCCTCTCACAAAAAGGTGGGGGGGTACTCGCGCGCAGTTTTGGAACAAGCATAAGGTGGGTGCGGGTGTACCGTGAGTGTGAAATGACCTAAAGTGCCAGGCTTATTGTTTGTAGCGGGTCTTTCAGGAGGTCGTCGTTTAAAAGTCAAAACAAACCGCTCCTATAGAAAGATCAAATCTGAATAAGTCACCTTCGGTTTCATGACCGAATCTTTCCCATTCGCTGAGTCCTCTGCGGATTTCCTGCTTTGTATGGACATGACGTGGGAGGGAGCAGAGACGGACTTGCCGAGCCTCTGCTGTTTCTTCTTTCTCTTCTTCTTGCGCCCTCCACTCCCGTTGCCCGACCCCCGGTTCTTGGCTTCGGACGAGGCGCTGTCGATCGGCAGCTCAGGATCGGAGTCGCTGTTACTTTCAGAGCTTGTCCTTGAACAGGGAAGAAGAGAGCAACTTAGAAAAAGGCGCAAGCATTGCCAAGAAATAAATTCAAATTCAGAAGCGTCTTAAGATGACTGGCGCCTAGTAACTCTCGTTGGATCAGGACTTGACACAACAATTAACGACTCAGCAAAGAGCGGAGTGGTAGGTTGTGTTAAGCCGTACAGTTCGTTCACGGAAAGACAACTACGTCACATTAGGTTACCGCGAAATAAGTTCAAACGATATTGAATTAAACAGGATTTCAAACAATATTTCGTCTCACTCAGATTCATTTTCCAGTTGATGTAAGTTTAGTTGCTGCAGGAATTTGAAGCAATTGACGTCACTTTCATCCACGTCATTCGAGCCTGCAGCAGTTAGCAATGGATACTCATCATCATCTTCAGCTGCATCACCGCGATTGAATGTCTTCGGGTGTTTAGAATGCTGTTTGCAGGTTGTTATTTCTGCGCTGCCGTAATTTTTCAAATGATCGCGCACTTCGCCTTGTGCAGAACTTTCTGGATGTGATGCCTCCACACCTTGATCTCCACCAGCGCCATGGCTGCTTGTTATTGATTCGCTACGATCTGTTGATTTGACCACAGATGAAGATGGTTTCTGCGCGGAAGTCTCCACCGAACCTGTGCAGTGACAATTACCCAAAAATTGGAACAGTCTTCAGTCTAGCCGTAGCTGAATGCCCGTTATCTTACCACCATTCGCGCTTGGTCTGCTCCGTCCCAATTGTCTGTAGACCTGATCGGGCTGACTGTTTGATGAAGCGGTAGGAAGTGGTAACGATGATGAGGTAGGATTCCGATTAAGTAATACCTGAGATAATTACGACATGCTTAAAGACCTTTTGCAGATAAAATAAGTTAAATAAAACAAACTGAAAATTCTTGACAAGGGGAGGACCATTTTGGCCGCGCTGGAGATTAAAAAACTTTGTTTCAAAATATGTTGAGATAGAACCGCATTTCGCATTCAACACCTAATCTCTACATTAAAACCCTATTAATAGCACTTCACGTGCTAATAAAGGTCAAAGAACTTAAATGAAAATCGGTATTATGCCGTGATAATTAGTAACCGTAGACCAGGGTCATGGCGAGGTAATTCTATACTGTCCATGATACGCTATCAAAGAAACTATGACGTGCCACTGTCATTGGGTATGTTCTGTGAACAACTGCGACCAATTGCTTGGAAACAGCACCCACTGTTAACTTGAAAATACGCAAATATTATATAAACGGGGTTTCCTTCCCTGCGGTAGACTGCCTTGCATTTCGAAGAGATTTTGGGGCCTGATGACGATTTCCATCTTCGTACACAGCTGTGTGCCTGGCCGTAAAAATGATTTACGCAACACATTTTGTGATATGTTCTCCTTTGCGGAAAACTCACTTTTTGGTTTAGAACTGGGGTCACCAACCTTTTTGAAACTGAGAGCTACTTCTTGGTACAGATTCATGCGAAAGGCTACCAGTTGGATACACACACTTCCGAAATAAATATTTGCTCAATTTGTCTTCAATTATGTTATCACTAATAAAAATTAAAGATATCCATCAATGTAAAGACACTGATCCTGTTTATGCTGTTGTCAGAACAAGCCCGCGGGCGACCCACATGGTCCGTGTGGGCGATCTGGCGCCCGCGGGTGGTATGTTGGTGACCCCTTGTTTAAAACAAGGTTCTGGAGTTCGTTATTACTGCAGTGAAGAAATACTCCGCGCCTAATTCTTGTTTAACATCGACACTCTAACACTGGTTCTCAACCACTGTTTTGAGAGTCGCATGCGGCTCCCAAGCACCCTTTGTGCGGCCCTCAGCAGTCTTTCAAAAAACCGTTAATACTTTGTGCAACAGACTTCGTTCAGCAATATAACAAAACGTGTCAATTGACTTGTGTTAAAATATTGTAGTGCGGCTCTCTAACAAAGTGGTAGGTCTGGATTTGGCTCCCTTCAGCGAAAAGGTCGAGAAACATTGCTGTGACAGTCGTGTGCAAATGTTAGAAAACAGTTATTAAACGAAAAATTACTTAATAGAGCAGGGTATGGGTAGGATCTAAAAGTCACGATTAAAGGCCACTATTAAGTGAAGAACTGCTTCAAATGCGGCCTTTTCTTTGCTTCCAAAAATCCACATTGCAAATTAACAGAAATTATTTTCAACTCGCATATTTTCACCCGCAAGACGTTCATTTCCAAGCTTGTCAGGGCAAGAATCGCCAGATCGGTGACTCAGGTTTCATAGCGTTAGGTTCGTCACAGTAGACGTGTTCATTTTGAAAGTGATTTTAAACCAACCTTCTGCGCCACTTCCCGCGTCATTTCAAGAATAATGCGCGATTTCGAGACAGGGTCTTGACAGACACGCGAATATTCCAGAACCGATTCGCAGAGTTTTCGTCCGATCAGTTGAAAGTCGTCAATGTTGAAATGACGTCCTTTGCTGCGCAAACGTCACAAACAACGAGCAAGGTCAGTTGTGCGGAGCAAGCGCAAGTCACGTGTCGTCTTGTCGCGCAAACCATGACATCGAACAGCAACGTTTCTTACTCTTTACTAAACTTTGTGCCGGAGAAGGAGGCCTCCATGGTGAAGCTGTTCATGATGCCCATCTGTCTGAACATGACGACGCGTCCTGTCGATTCTTTGCAGCGACGGACTGCGAACTTGGTGCTGTCGAATGAAAACCTGCAAAGGCACAAAACCGGCTCGGTAGACAAACACAGCAGCAAAACGGCAAATTTACACCAACCACTCTTGCGACTTGAACAAACACATATTAGTCGTCGCTCCAAAATCACTAACAAGGAACTATTTTTGTGTTTCGCATTAGCTTCGTCATGATCCTGTAAAAAATGCGCCATTGCGTTAAGAACATGCTACAATGAGGTGGAGTGGTACGCCCGTTAGAGAGTTAGAACATCATCCTATCAAGTGGATGCGGCGTCTCATTAACATCCAGACGTCGCTGAACACTCACACAGCTCGTACACTCCGCGCAGTGGAGTTGAACGAAGTGTCCGTTTCACGAGTGAAGTCGTTTGTTGGTAAACTGGCTGCGATGAAAAGTTACTGGCGCGAAGCGAACACTATGTCAGCAGCGCAGGTGTGTTTGAATAATGAAAAAACAAGGATGACTCAGAGGCCATGCCGATAAAATCCAAATGCGCACGATGAAAAATACTGAAACTGCGCAAAAGGTTTTCTCGTTTCAAATGTAACTGTCACTCACTTCGTTGGTGTCAACCTGTACATTATCCACGGAAACAGGCGCTCTTCGACAAAATTGCGAGCGCTATCCAGCGGATCACAGGGTTTTTCGACGACAGGTTCAGCTGGCTCAAGCTCGCCAGACTCGATGTTCTTGGGCTTCTTGCTGCTGGGCTTTGAAAGCAGCGCCTTTCGCTCGCAGCCATACATGAACACCATGTGTTTGCGGCTGTGTCCGTGCAAATCACAATACAGTGCGATCTGGATAAAAACAGTATTTGTGTAGAAGTTGTCCGTTTGCACTTCTGATCTAGTCGTTTGCAGTCATACAGCAGGTGACCAGCCTGATACTATGAATAAAGCTGTAACCTAAACATGAGGACTAGCAGCGCGTGGCATGTGGAATGTTAACAAGTGCGCAGCAGCACACAGCAGTCGACTGAATGCTTAAGAAATACTTTGTAGATGTCTTAATGTATCTCACGGTACGTGCAATTCAAAAGCAGCACGTTATTGAGCCAGTAGTCGATCTAAATAACAGTTGTTCACAGGAAAATGCGCCGTACGTTTCTACGTACGTTTGAATACGCACCTGGTGGTAAATCACTCTGAATTTGCAGCAGGCATAAGAATTACTTCTCCTCTGGCTTCTAAAAATGGGGCTCCTAAGCACCCTGGCATTCAGAGGTACGAAAATAACTATTTTTTTAGGTTTGTCTGAAGAGCTGTACAAGCGCATTTTATCACACATGTAAAGCTAAAGGATTCCAAATTTTCAACCAATAATTTTTACGGGTCATGGCCCGGTATTATTGGAATTTGAGTACGTTTTGCAAATTGAACATTTTAATCGAAAATATAGATAGTTCTTGAGCTGCAAACGTCATAAAGAGATCTTTTTCGTCATTATGTGTTAGAAATTATTGCGGCGTGGAATCTCCACGTAGCCCAGGGTTTTTAAAGGANCCGATTCGGGTCCCTAGAATTAAAAATCGGGTCCCTAGAATCAGAGAAATCGGGTCCCTACAGGTCCATACCAGCTATCTAACATTTTCCTCAAAAAAAACCTGACGTAGCCTACTACGCTATGCACAACATGCAGTAACTGAAGGCATTTCGAGGCAGACAGGCGGTTCTTGTTGCCATGAAAACGAAATCAAGAAGCGGGCTTAATGCGGAAGGTGACTTGATCTGTGCATTATCATATGTTGAGCCTAGATTAGAATAGCTATGCTTTCTAAAAACAAACAGACTCAGCCTCCACAATGAGTGTAGCGCACGTTGTGTGATTAAATGTTGTTTTTAATTGTTTTATTTCTGCTCTGTGCATATGCAACAGTTGTCGCATTGGAGAAGTTGTACAGTCGGTAGGTCACGGACCCTCTGTTTGTTTATTAATTGGGTACAGTAGAAATATGCACACCTGTCAGACGAGGGCTAAAATATCGGAAAAAGATTAAAACCATTTGCGCTTGCAAGTCAGCAGCCATGCAGTATTAGCTGCAGTTTGTTTCGCCTCCTTATCGTTCTGTTTGTGCGTTTGTTTCAGCAGCTCTCATGATCAATGACCATAGGCGAGTTCTTAAAGGTATGAAGCATAGTACGTAGTACAAACATTTCAGTTTGACAACCGAACCAGCCACAGCAACGCTGCTAAGTATTCCTGACTTCACAAGATGAAGTACGACAGACTTGCAGCATGTAACAACTTACCGGATGGTCTTTGCTGAAGTGATCCACCATTTGTTTCGTGTGCCAAACAGTAGGAAAAGTCATTTGACGTGGATGCCGATAGTTCCTGTTCAGGTCCCGGGCAGACAAGGACGTGCGGTAGTTTCCCACGATCACACCATCCGGATTTAGCATAGGAACGATCTGGAAATGTTTTCATTGTTGAAATTGTGGCGCTAAGTCTCAAACAAGGTCACTGCCTTCAACAAGGCAACTTTAACCTTTGATTGTCGTGTGCAGGTCGCACCTTATAGGACACAAAGTTAAAAAAAACACAATTTTATTTAATGTCATCACTTTCTCTCACAACCTGCATACTTAAAAGTTCTGGCTCAACCAACAGCACCGCAGCGCAGAGCTTGCCTTAAAAACGAAATTCTCTCGCAGTTTCACAGCCTTCGGATGATTGGAAGTGACAAAGTCGAGAACTCCTTTCATCATCCAACTGGCTTGAGTCTCTCCAGGATGAACACGAGCAGTTAAAACCACTCCCTGTTTTTCCTGTAACAAAATTGGAGAATCGAAAACACACCACGATTAATAGAAAACCAGTAGCAAACTAAACTAAGCCTGCTTAACAACAGCAGACGTTATTTTATCTCCACAAGACNACAAGACATTTCGTTGCTTAGGTACCGGGTTACATGTCCCATGAGCAAACTTATTGGAATTACCGCTCGTGACCAACACAAGTTTAAATGGAATCGCGAAGCCGATTGTTGATGCGCACGACAAGCAGGTGCACAATTAGGTGAAGCGTTGAATATGCCACAATTAAAATCCCTGACCCTTAAGATCGCTACTACTGTTTGTAACACGAGGTTTGGATTATCTCAGCGAGCATCTGCAACCAACAGAAGCAGGTGATGTTTTTCACGCACTCACCTGGTGCAAATCTTTGTACTTGTCCTTCTCTTTGTCTGGAAAGTCAGTGATGGTGAGCAGGAAGCATGCATTGCCAGCTGTGGTTTCGCACAGAACTTCTTTCTTGACGTGTTTCGACGTTTCGGGGTCTGACATCATTTCATCGAGATGTCTCCTCAGGTCGGAATACGTGTACGGGTAACAGTGAGCCAAGTATACGGTGTCGTTTTCAACTCCTTCCCAGTCGAAAAAAATCTGCAACGCGTTTCAGGAACGATTTGCCTTTGTATTGTGCAGAACGTCCACTGGTCTTGCGAAGGACCAAGTGGAAGTCACTCCACGTCCAGAAAGACACAAAATCAGTTTCGAACGTTGAACGTTCAAATACTTTTCTGTTTCGATTTATCACAAAGTTCACTTAAGGCCGCCCTCTCGTGGTTTTCCGTCATTGCTGTTGAGCAAATGTCAAGTTTGATGGAAGCGAGATGAATCATAGCGTCAGAATTTGACGAACAGATTCTTATAAACGACGGGGCAACTAACAGTACTTGAACGAGCGAAATTCAACCCGGTAAGTTTAATTGCCACTGAAGCAATACAATGGGACTAAGCGTCGCATCGATTAAAGCAGAATGCCTGTTCGTCAGACGAAAAAAGCCAAACATACTTTTCTGACGTTCAACAAGTGATCGAGTGGCAATTAAACTGACATCTCGATTCCAAGTGTGATGAATGGCTGGGGCTTCGAAAAAATGCGAAAAACGTTGAAGTGCCACCAATAACTGAAACCGGGTGCGTAGCACCAATGACAGCGAGTCAGGAATGATGTTGAACAGCGCATGGCAGTGAACCTCGAAATGAGTTTTTTCAACCAGTCCGCACCATTGTATGCCTGGTATTCCTTGTTGGACGAGATGTTGATAAATGTCTGGATTGTTTGTGGAAGGGAGGTGAAGTAATATCTCCAACAGTGCAGCGAGCCCATCGCTTACTAGACAGTTTTTGACGATAGGCCGACAGCAAATCGGCAACATGACAACGACTGCGCCAGAACCTGAAAACTGGGGCCATTCCAGTCATTCCACGGCAGGGCGACCCGACAAGAGTTGAATTTGGTGAATGTCCGTGTAGAAAAAGCAGCGTCGCTGTTAAAAGCATTGGACGAGGTATAAAGAGTGCCCACTGTTCTTAACAGTGAAACGTGAGGATGCGTTAAGCGAAGGGTGCTTGAGCTTGTCAACAGGAGAAAGGGATAATTGTAGTGATTATGCGGATTTCAAACCGACTGCAGGGTTTGATTATTTTTGCTACCCTTTCGACGCGGGCGGATACCCTCAGATAATCACTGCTTGACTTTGCTTCGAGCTGACCTTCAGTCAAACAACAAACAAACATGACACGCGGATAAACTGACAAATACATTGTTTAAGGCTAAGTCTTGAACACAAACAAGCAGCGAATCTATTTTTTACATGCAGCTGCTTTACGTGGCACAGAAACAAAACATATAAAGCACGAATTTTTAGTTAAAATGTCGCACCTCAAATTCAAGGCAGTAGTATTGCAGATCCAACGACAAAATTGCGTTTCTCGTAGCATTGTTCCACGACGCGTATTTTATATTCTCACCAGTTCGGTGCCAACCGAGACCTTTCTCATTAGCCAGATGTTCGGAATAAATCAGTGGCTTCATACCTGCTCAACATGAAAACACTTAAGAAAAAAAACAATGGCGCAAAGTAATTTTCTTTTAGGTCCCTGGGTCATACGAAAACACTGACAAACCGGCCGTACCAGCGAACGCCAAAACACGGAGTCCGACACACAATGCTCGCAGAGTACTAACACCAAACATCCTAAATACACCAGGTTTCCTTCATTGCTCAGACGAGCGCCGCACAACCTTTACATCAAACATGCCGGGAAATGGAAGCCACTGTCGCGAAACGATTTGGACACACCGTAATTGTACAAACTGTCTTTTTTGAGTAAGTTGATGATGTTGAACTTGTATCTTCGATCGCGCTTTACTTTCTGCAGTCGGAAGTAAAACCACTGCGTGTGCCGGTTCGTGTACATGTCTGTCCGTAAGACCAGCTCGTATTCGTGCTCGGCTCTGAAAAATTGGGGCAACGTACGTGAGCGCTGGGTGAGTGGACAACTTCAGACGATGGGCATCACACATCAGTTAACCGTTGTGAATTTGAGAAGCAACTACTAATTTTGAATGCGTTTTTAAAACCTGGAAGTGCGCTACTGTTGTTTGTCAACCAAGCTGCACCATTCATAGGGATGGGGTCAGCAGTCCGAGCAACAGCATCACATTCCCACCTTTCAGAAATGGAACAAGAACATCTCGTAATGAATTATTACGATTGATGCAACATGCACACAGAGATATTTTAGCAATTCGACTTATAAGTTAAATGTAAAGACAATTTAAAGTGACGCAGTTAACAAGCTTCTTGCAGTCGTAAAAAAATGACTTACATTCTTCGGACTTGCCGAAGATTTCCCGATTCAAACCTGGATTCAAATTGCAACGATTCATCCATACCGTCAGGTATGCAGTGAGGTAAAGGAGCTCGGGACGATCGTTCAGAATCAAAAATTACGGGCTTGCCTCTCCAAACCGCTTTGGTAGAGGAGCCAACATTCGGTGCGGTCGCTCCAGAACCGTTCTGATTGTCTCTGGGAGACAAAGTCGCACAATTTTGAACAGAGTGAGGATGATACTGGACGGAGCTTTGTTCCTGGTGATCTCCGCGAAAGGTTGACCGAGTCATTTGCATTTTTGTCAGCGTCGAATTCGAGCAATTGTTGGACGAAGACAGGCGCACCGACGAAATCGCATTAGCAGCTTTCGAACTGTAAGCTTGAGCTGAAAGTATACAGCTGCGTCATTGTCAAGTGCTGTTACTAACGGCGCGCATTTTGCCACACTCTTTATAGCATATGTTAAGATGTTTTAAGTGCTACTCAAACCAATCAGCGAAGTTGAAACAATGGTTGGTCAAAACTGACGGAGGTATTGCTGTTTTGAAGGTCAATAACCATCAGCTTATGATAAAGTGCTTTACAGCACAAAAGCGATACGCGAGCAACAGCAGCAGCTCTCGTCGCCAGACACTGTTTAAACTTACTTCGCATCGCTGCTGGTTTCGGCAAGGTAGTGCTAGCTTTCCATAGGCTTTCATCAGTGTCTGGCGATGATTCGATTAACCTCGGGTACTTCAGCATCACAGCATGCGCATTAGGCGATTTGGGGGCTTTCGACTGGGACTTGGCCGCGCATGAGGAGAGACTAGGCCAAAAACGGCAACGCCTGTGCAAGTGGTTGGTGGGGAAAGCCTTGCTGAAAGGAAGACCCTTGCCTGCCAGTAGTTGTGCCATCCAGTGCGCAGTCAGATCGCCCGACTTGCGTCTGCTGGGACCTCGGCGAGCGGCGCTGGGCAAACCTGAGCATCGCTCCAATCTGTCGTGCGACTGCAGCAAGCTCGGGACTGTGCTCATCCGGGTCACGGTCGGGTCACGCAGCAGCGTTTGCGAACGGTCCCAGTTTTCACGTGACTTGGAATCACGAAGCTTGCTCGGACAAACGCGGCTGTTGGATGGTTTGTGAGCACAAGCGGGGATTTTACCAAACACTGCACTTTCGTGGCTTGCACTTGCACGTTTTTCACAGAGAGCCATTTGCTATTCACTGCTTGCGGTATATCTCTGAAATAATTCTACGAAAAAGTAAAATTGCTTATTGGCAACTGCGTAGCTTGTAAGCACACTTGAAAAATCCTTTGAAAAAAATATATCAGCGAATTTAATCGTGAATATGCTCATGCCTTGCAACACTGCCTTCAGGGAAAAACTTTGTAGATTATATTTGCAAGCCAGGTTTATCAGTTTCAACGCACATTTGAAAAGGCAGCTTGGGCATCATCTTAATACACTTTCAGATATGCAGTTTTTAGCATATAACTCTGGCATTGTTGCAAAATGACTTTTTAATTCATTCTTAAATTACTTTCACCAGAGATGTGGGTTTCAAACTTCACTGAGTCAGAAACCGATTTCAAAAATTTTGTAAACTCATTTTAGCACAAAATTGGCTAGCAAAACTGCAAACATGTACTGATTGCAAAACAAAATGGTAGAAATTGTCCAACAGCAGACATCTCTGCATTCATTTTTGATGATTTTCATCTTGTCCAACAAACACCTTTCACTTACCCCTTAGCAGATGCACCCAACTGTCGAGCTTAAACGCAGTTGCTAATCATGCTTGACGCGTGTCTTCCCTTGGTCATTGTAGCAACCGTTGCCTTGGCGTGTCATGAAACCTGTCTTTGTAACTTACGTGGTATAGTTTAGTCCATGGGTTCCCAACCTGGGGTGCATTTATTGTACATCCGCAACAAATTAACGTTGAGACATAAAAAGGGAGTCAACGTTTATAGTTCTAAAAATCTGAAAATTCTATTAAAAATTCAGTGAATTTCTGTTACTTTACCCAGCCTTTTTGTCATAAGAAATTTTAGGGGTACATGCTCATCTGTCAAAATTCTGTATGGGTACATGGTCAGAGAAAGGTTGGGAACCCCTGGTATAGTCAAAGGCTATTACGTGGTGCAAATGTTCTGGTTCATTGGTTGCATAACTCCGAGTCTTACTATGATTGTCAAAGTACAAACTTCTTTCAAACTCTCTTTCACGTAACCTTTTAAAAATTTGAGAAAATTTCCTAAATTTTCATAGCAATCAAGTTTGCTTTGTATTTCCTTGTTTGCACACATCAACCAAGTAAACAGTTTGCAGCTAAAATTGTTAACTTTTGTACACCTTTTAGAAAAATGTTCTACAAAAATTACCGAAAAATACCAACATGGCCAGCTTGATTCTGCTACGAACGGAAATTTACCACAATTTCTGTACCTGCGCAAAGCCTCAAAAAAGTGTTTTATACTCAGATGCGGTAAATCCAGAATACGTCAGCGCACCTGCGATAAACAACACTTTCTCCCTTGCACATGCGACACCAAAAAACTAATAACAATAAAAGACTCGCTCTTTATTCTGCTCGGAAAGACAATACTCATATGTCTAGAAAATAGGGAAAAGAATGAGGCAGCATATAGGTTTTTTCGTGAACTTTTCGAAGTCACTGCACCACAAACCTGAACTTAGAGCGAGTCTTCGAGAAACAACTAAATAAACTTATCTGACAGCAGGAACGTCTCATTTTTTGAGTTCACCACGGTTTCAAAAACATCTGCCTTTATCAATTCTGTCGCAGCTTGAACGTTCCGTGTACAGACATGCCCACGGCCGTTTGCTGTAAATCTCAAGTCAAACTGCCTTGAACTCCACTTTCAGCGGTCGTGAAAAGATTAGTGCAGAACATGTGCAGATCAGGGAAGTGGAACGTTCGCGGAACAATTCCACTTAATGGATTATGACAACCCTCGGTGCCTTGTTAATCCTGCGTCTGCCGATCCGTTCCACAGCCTTCCATGGTAACTGGATTCCGCTTGTGGTTTAGCAACGCGCTCGATAAAACGTACTGGCGAGAGGCCCAAGGAGAAAACGTCGAATCGTTGTGAGTCGGACAGGGTTGGCCAGACGGTCAAATGTTGCCGCAACTTATCGATGAATAGCACTAGGTGTACAAGTGGTCCTCGGTTGAAGAGGCATTGAAAACAGAGTGTGCGTGAAAAAGATTTGAAGAAAAAGTGCAAGATGAAAAAACAAAGTAGATGTTACCTGACCAATGACATAAACAGCAGTAGGTTCGCGAGTAACCCGCGGCACGCCACGCCTTAATTGCCATGGTGACAGCAAAATTCCGTTTATGATGAAAAAGTTATAAACATAAGACTTTCTTTAGAACAGTCATTTTTCAGGTCTTCGTTTCATTTTCGTGTCTTGCATCTTTAAGAACTCGGCTTTGACGTAGATTTGCGAACGAGATTTCGTGTAACACTCCATCTATTCGGCAGTCAGCAACCACCCTACTCAAAATGATATCATATTCCGTATAGAATGATGTTATTCGAAGAGTAATAATTTTTATTCTTATAGAATAATAAACGTTATTATTCTCATAGAACGTTAACGTTTTTCAAAGGGAACTTTGCGCAATCCGTAATGCGCATGGTTACATCCACTAATATACCTGCACTAATTTTTTTGCGATCTAGCTGTTCATACTTGTGCATCGTGTAACAATCTCCCGAACCGTTCGCATCTCGCAACAAGCGAACAATTGTAATGCAGCGCTAATGTCAACTCAAGGGAAACTTTTGGAAAGGTGACGGCACGAACTTGCTTGCGAACATAAGTTTTATGTTGTTTTGACATGTGGTAGTTCGTTCCAGACGACACTTCCTGCATTTCAGACGTGGACGAAAAGCATGATTTTGCAGTGCAATGATCACACGTTAATTTTTAGAAAAGAGAAGAAAATAGGTAAATACTGAGGAGCGTAAATCCAAAATAGTTAGTAGGATGGTAAATAAAAAGGAAACTCAAACGCCAGGGAAACAACAGTGATCCGAGTGTAAAACATAGATGCTCGCATAAACACATTTTACCAAGCATATTTCAACAAATAAAGAACCCCTCCACTTCGCGGACTGCAGAACCCCAACATATACAAAGTTACGTTTTGAGGCTCCGCTAAGCAATGGTTTATTGACTGTGTAGGTTGTGACCCAATACATTATCGAAAGAAAACGATTTGACTCAGAGACCTAGAGCACAAAAAACTTCGACTGTAGTGTTGAAGTGTGCAGTGGTGAAGCATAGTTCCCAATGGTGTGGAGCAGGGCGCCAAGCTCAACGCTACAAAAGGACCACCCATGCATTGACCTGTTGCCCGGGCAGCTAGAATAAAGTTAAGAAAGCGAAAAGTTACAGCACTATTTTTTGCGCAACAACACTGTTTAAGACATGAAGCAGGATTCACTGTTTATTTGACGAAAGTGAGACATTTCACTGTGCAGACGACTTTCTGTAAAGCTTTTTTTTTATAACAGAATGTAATGTCGGTTCTGTAGTGACGCGTATTCGCCAATCTCAGAACAGACATCAACCGTTTGTCGATGAGTGAGGTGCAGAAGCATTCATTTTCAATTTGCAAAAAGGCTCATGGTGATATACACCCTCGCAAACAGGTCAAAAAACTCAGAACAAAAGCTTGCTGGGAGGGAAATCTGTTACCAGAAAGAAGCTTGTAGAATAGTGGAAAACCAGTCTGTACAAAATAAATTTTCGGGACGAAGGAAACCAACTCTTTTCAAAGATCTACAGTAGCAGTGTTAATGCCAAGATTCACAGGCGAAGAAAACAGCACGAACTCTCTTCTTCACAGACAGAAACTCTTGGAACGTTCGAACTTGTCTCGAAAAGATAAAGAGGCATCAGCTTAGCCTGCTTCTTTCAAACAATGTGGTTAAACTTTCTCCAGTGAGTCGAGAGCTTTGAAGTAACATAACTTTGCAGTAAAACTAATTTTGCGCTCAGGAAAGTAATCACTTCCTTTTCTTCAAAGCTGACTGTGCATCCGTAACTAGTCATAATGTAGTAGGCTGGAGCAGGATGCGGTTCTGAATCTGAAACTGCTGCCTTCGGCATGCTTAGCGGTGGAGTTTTCCCAAACAGGAATCTGTCAATTTAAACCGAGGTTACGGTCTACTTGGCTATTTGCATATCCACCCTGCTGTACGGTAGCGAGGTGTGGACATTTTACAGGGCACAGCTGCGCTGCCTCGAGACCTTTCACATCAGGTGTCTCAAACGGATCCTGCAGAGAGCAAACCTCCATAGCAGTGAGCCGCTCGTAGTGCAGCGACAACTCCGCTACATCGGTCCCGTCATTTTGAATGCCGGAAAACCGTCTCCCCGACAGATTCTCTATGGCAGGGGTCCACAAATAGTGGGTCGCGAAACCTCCATTCTTGGTCGCGAAATAATTTAGATTTACCTTATAAATTTGCCATTCTCATTAGACATAATAAATGCAACCATTTACTGTTTTATGTGCTAAATTTCATACAATTTTGTGCAAGAAAATTGCTACTGTCAATAGTAGTCCTAAAATGTATATTTAATTATAAAGTATTTTCCACAAAATTATATGCTCACGAAATGCTTGAGTCGCGAGAATTTAGAACTATTTTTTAGGGTGGCGCCAAAAAGCATTTGTGGACCCCTGATTTATGGCGAACTTGCCTCTGATCGACGTTCGTCAGGTGGGGAGAAAAAAACGATTTAATGAGCATCTGCAGTTCCCTCTAAACTGCAGCATCCCACCATCGAGTTTGGAGGCCGCAGCCGCATCCAGGAAGGTATGACGTGCAGGGGCGTAACGAGGGGGGCAAGGGGTGCACAATTCCCCGGGCGACGAACCACTATGGGGGCGCCGAATCGCTGCGGGGGCACCGAAAAGCCACAACAATGTCACAAGTACTTTTTTCAATACAGTGTATTTGCTTCCGAAAGACGTCAGGTTCGAACACGGGGGCGCCAAACTTGCTTCTTGCCCCTGGAACCATCTAACCTCGTCACGCCCTGATGACGTGCAATGACGATTGGTCACACTTGGTCGACTTCCAATAAGTTCAAGCTTATTTCAAGATGACATTACAAGAGATCCAGTTACGTCATTTTAATGTAACATTACAATAACTGGAAAAACACAACATCGTAAATTTGAGGAAAATATAACATAACCAACTAAGGACATACAGTACTCTACTTTGTTGTCAAAAGGAACAGAACAGGGCAAGATTATATCAACACTCTCAAGTCGTGCGGCAGAGCACAGAGAGCCGCATGCGGCACTCCAGTGGCGTGTTTGTGACTCCTGGTCTGCAGTTTGAAAAGGTCAAAGGCTGGACTGCAATACAACAATGTTCCAGAAACAACTAACATTTTGTATCGATTTTCTCAAAGCAAAGTATAACAGTATAAAGATACTTGTACTTGTGAATCACTAACAGATGGGCGACTGGCCACGACCGTGCATCAAAATGTGCCCACCATGCCTATTCAAAAAACTTTTCTTCGTTGACTTCCACAACAGTACATTTCGGCTACAACGTGGTCGATATTTTGAACTCCATGACCCCACTGTGTTGTCCATTGCTATCGTGCTTACGTATGTTCAAGGTTGACATATGTGTATTCCACTGTTTGCGGCGAACGAGCTACTAGAGACGGAAAAATCCGCGTCCAAGGCCCGCATATATACAATGTATGAAGCAGAATTGAAGGTCGGTTGTTTCAGAAGTACATCTGATATACCTTAGTGGTGTTTCAAGAAAAGATTACAGCAAGGTTTTGAGATGACCAGACATCCGTAGCTAGTTTCATATCTGAGTTAGGTGTAGCTGCCTGATAGGTGTAGCCAGAGCACCATATTTTCAAAACAAAAGTGTACGAAACTACGAAAAGAGCCGGTTTTTCGTGAACGCAACATGTTTAGATTAAAATTTGGGTTCGCGGACAGACACTTTTTGCTCTTAATTTTTTGCAATGAAAAATCTTGAAATTTCGTGGTTATTCTCCATAATGAAAACGTACCGCAATCCCCAGCTTTTGACGCTCCCACTCAAAAATCCAGGCTACGCCCCTGGTCAGTACTCGAGTCAGACTCGGGTGCAGATGCCGTAGACTACAAACTTTTTGAATGAACTCATACTTGAGTGCTAATTTGTCGGTTAAACTTAGGCAGTTGTTTTACGTGAGTTACAAAACAATGATTACGTGAGTAAGAGAACTGTTTTAAGCGATCGTCTGACATGCTCGTGAAACAAACTGTAAACAATACAACTAATTAATTAATTCCCTAGGGCAGGGTAGGCAATTAATTTGGCTCGGGGGCCACTTTGAGAAGGCCGCGTTTAGCGGAGGGCCGTACCTTCTAATGGATATAGAAGCAAGTCAAGTCTCGGTTCAAGTTAGCCTTCGCACTAACATTTACTGCGGTAAGTTGGAGGAAATTGCAGATTTGAAGATTTTTCCTGAATGCTTCCGCGGGTCACTCAAAATGCTGTGGCGGGCCACATGTGGCCCGCAGGCCGCTAATTGCCTACTCCTGCCCTAGGGAATTAATTAATTATCGATATTTTGGCTATTACTTGCTAACCACAAACGGTAGAAGGCCGATCAAGGGCTCTGAAGACGCGGATTTTCGCTTAATTCTTTTTAAAAGAAAGAAACAAAAATTACCCCTTGCGTTGGGGGCTCAGGGCTCGTTGACGTCATCCAAAAAAAACTAAACTACCCTAATTATGGCGTCACCTACAAAAAACTCAAATCCAAAACTTTCCAATTTTTTAAAGACTTTCTGCATCTTTAGAGTGTTTGAAAAACTCTCTAGCTCCATCGCCTGGAGAGTTATGTTGGCGCCAATTGGTGCAAAAAAGGCAATGCATGCGGAACTCAAACGACTTCCAACTGTGCGTGGTGCTGTGCATGTAGCTGTAAGCAGGGCCAGCCTTAAGCCGATGCAACTGCATTGGGCCCCGCACCATTGTGTTTAGTTAGATTGTTCATTTTTTTCCAGATATCACTTGCGCTCGAGAATTCAGTAGAAACGGTTCATAAATCTCATTGTTAACAAACAACGCTCTCGTTAGAACCAGCGATGACTTTCCTCTATTATTAAACGTTAGCAAACGTGCTCAATTCTCGTGCTAGGGCTTTATATGTGCGTTCCACCATGGTCGTATAGCACGGTTGACTGAACACGATGACGTCATAAAACCACCGCTCAGAGGGGCCCCTCGCCTAGGTCTTGCATTGGGCCCTGCACCCGCTAGGGCCGGCCCTGGCCGTAAGCAATCTTAATGCTTTACATGCGATCTGACATTTTTGGGCTCGACTTGGACTCAACATAGTAAATCTGTCCACTCGTACTTGAATCGTTTCGAGTACTGTCAAACTCGGATGTGGACTCACATTACAGCTGCCATCATCTTAACCCTCACAATCGGATACCTTCTTAACAAATTTCAAAATATCCAGAGTAATGGATTGTGGCGCAGTACACGCAGCAGAGAAAAATATATTGAGCTCACGTAAGCCAATGCTCGTGAATAGTGCGAAAAACATTTGTAGAGTCAACACACTATAAATTAAAAAACAACTCAGAATTTCATACATGAAGAAGCGAACGTTTTGAAGCAACGCCAAACGCTCACACCTACCATTTTCAGACCCCAGGTTTTCCTGTTTTGGGCAGTTATTTCTGAACCTGTAAAAACAAGAAAAAAAGTGGGTAACATCACGCGTACTGTTTGTTACCGCCAGCTGATCTTTATCACAAAAAAACTCCGCGTCAGTGTCGACATCACCAAGCTTGGTCCGCATATCAGTGGCAGCTGCATTTACAATGAGAAGTATCCCTAAAATGTGAAGGCACGCACATCTTGTTCCAAAACTCTTTCACGGCGTCCAAACCAAAATAATTTGCTACCGCTCAAAAAACAAGGATGAGGTGTTCTTTTTCATTTTTCCGTGTTGCTCTTAGAACGCACAACAAAATAAGTACGCGACGTAATGTGCAGGAAAAAGAGCGATATGTTGTTGCCTCACTAGCGTTCGTATTTTTTTGCATTTTGTGATAAGAACCACTGCACTAAATTACTTCACTAATAATTACAAAAAAAACAAGAAACTCATTTAGGTTTTTGCAAATCTTCTCGTATTATTGTGTATGTGTTTGTTTTGTGAAGATAAAACTTCTGTTTTTTGTCCAATGACATTTCCTATAAGACTCTCTGGCAAAATTTCAAAATTGTGCAAGAGTTTACGCTCTTGCTCAAAAATCAAGTGGACTGCTAACAAAGTAATTTTGAAACAGTTCTCTTTGAAGGCCTTCGTGCTCAAAAATCAAGTGGACTGCTAACAAAGTAATTTTGAAACAGTTCTCTTTGAAGGCCTTCGCAAACGTCCTACGACCTAGTATGCTGCATTGGCAGATCACAGCTCTGTACTCCGTATCTCCTTCCCAAGCAGCATTGTACAAACGTCATGCCATGTCTCGAAACAGAACGAGAGTTTTAATGAAATGGGTAAAATAAAAATAAATAAGCTTACCAGTTTGGCCGTAATTTGCATATCGCAGAGTTCATCGAAATAGAACACGATGTACCGTATTTAGTTCATTGAATAAACTGTTTGTAAGATGAGCAAATATGGTGCTACTTTCTCTTGAAAACACTCATATATTACTGTTTTCACAGTTTGTTATTTGTAATCGAAGAAACGTTTCAGTTAAAAACGGAGTCGAAAAATTGAAAACAAATATATTTCAAGTGTCTTTGCCTTGATTTAAATCGTCAGCGGTTTTAGATTTGATCTTTATCTCAAGCGGCCAGTTGTAGAGCTCAAAATCGCGCCGAGTTTTTGAAACAACATCTAAGCAATAAAACTGTGGGTGAACCGGATCCTTCTTAACTCATTTTGTTCAGCTATCCAAGTGAAACCTCTTCATTACCTTCAAAAATTGATATTTTGACGATAACTTACAGGTAAAATATTTTCTCATTTGGTCTTCCAGATCAGTGCATGACGATTTTACTCCCACATTGGATCGTGGGTGCATTCATTACGGAAAAGTTTAGGACCATGCATAAAGTAATGCGTCTGTCTCCCTGCAGCGTCAGAAAATACTGATGCAGCTCAGGCTACGTAAACGCGAAAAGTATTAAAGACAAACTCGACTCAATCACACTACCAATCAAAAAGCGATTCGAGCTTTGAACTGTGTGTACAGTGAAGGACTACAAGGTTTTTCAAAGCTAGCACAACAATCAGAACGGCGAAATTTTTTTATACTTTCGCGGAGTGAAGCATAACATCATGGAACCACTTACTCAGGACATTGACACACGGGTCCATATCCTTGCGGCCAAAACGGTCCCAGCCGGCTTAAGATCACTCCTCGCTTGTCCATGTAGCGGCCATGACCCAAATGCGTTAACTTTGACCGTCGGGAACGCGAATTCAATAAATTGTTCATTCCCTCTTTTGTGTACATCTACATAAACAAAAGATTCGTTTCAAAGATAGCGGTATTATAGAAGTGTTATGCCTGGTTTTAACTAAACTCACAACAGTTCATAATGTTATTGACAAAACAAACAATTTGGCACGCCGATCTGTTTTTGTTATTTTTGACGAATCGCCAACAAAAGGTTTTTCAAGTGTTCAAGAGGTAGAAGGGTTAAGTCGCATTAGGAATTTAAATACACAACACACTTCGTAAACAGCTCCTTCGCTAATGGGTTCTTGGGGCCAATTTTGTAGACAAATGCGCAACTTTCAGTTTAAGTCTTTCCTTTCTCGGCTCTGAAAAAATGAGTCAGATGTCGAAGAAAACTTTTCGTCAAAACGATGGCGGAGGAAGTGGAAATCTGTGAATTGTTAACAAACAGAAAAAGAGGATCAACTGATGGACAAGTTGATCAATATGTTTGCCCAGACACTGATCCTGCAGGTGTCGGTATGTTGTGGCGTATGAGATCTAACTCAACAAAAACGAAAGATTAGATTGTGTAGAGACCTAAACTACCATTTATTGAGTTCTTGGCCAAGATTTTCATTGCTTAAATGGAAGAACAATTCATTTTTAATTCATCAAGACTTGAAAGTTAGAAACTTAGGTTGCGTAGGTGTCAACAGCTTTAGTTCGAAACGTTTTTAGAAAAATACACTTGCCAAATCAATGCACTTGCTGATAGCATCCGTGTTCAGGGGCCAAATGTTTCTAAACCTAATTAGAGTAAGAATCTATTCGAAACATTTTTTGTCAAAGATTATGTTGAATAGGTCTAATGTGACAATGAACGCTAAAACATTAAGAGCGCACTGTGCAGATCACTTTGTCAAATGTATTCTTTTTAAGTTGAGCAAAATAGAACCTAATGAGATGACACTGGATATTACCCAATGCTCAGCATCAAGACGCCACAAGGGTGACGCAGCCGAATCTGATCGCAACTTGCTTTGCTGGGAAATCGATTTCGCGTCAGCGACGCATCTTCCGTCCAGCACTCGTGACGAAAACCAGAGCTCCAAGGACTAATTTGTTGGCGTATCCCAACGTTTCAAGCATCCAACAAACTCACAAACTCGAAACATTTTCGAAGTGCATGGTTCTTGACCGAAGGTAACTAACTGGTTACATGAAAGTACGACAGCAAACAAACAAACAAACAGTCTCTCAAGATCGTAACTTTACTCAAAACTTACACAACGCGGGTCCGTGATTCGTTTTACAAAAACATTCGAAGTTTAGTTTGGGTAAATTTGACCGCAAAGTTAGAATAGAAACAACTCGAAGTTTTTTGAATGATGATGGTAGCTAACCTTTACAGGTTGCATAACTCATCAGTTGTGAAAGTTTTAAACCTCTTCAAAATTTAACATATAATTGCCTTCAATCTGAAACTTGTGCTTGAGGCTTGTTTTTTGAAAATGCAGCATCTTCTTATGAAACCAGCTTAAGCTAAAAACGACTTTACGATAACTTCATCTAAGACATCACCGTTCTCTTTCCAGAGACTTGTGGATTGTAGTTACTTCATTTGCGATCATCCCAAAGTACGAAACTGATCAATCGAGAGTACGCAAAATACTAGCATGTTGTGACGAAATCTAATTAATCGTCAATCAATTAGCCTATTGTCGCACGGTGAAAAGCAACTGAAACATGAAGTAGTGTTTAGCTTACATAAGATACATAGAAAGGCGAGAAATTTTATTCTGAAATAAGCGAAATGTACTNAAGGATAACTGCATACTACATTGGGGTTCATAAATTAACGACAGAACCAGCCACGGTCCTATTAACGTTAGCTTACAGCCCTTATTGCTTCTACTGCAATTTGCATTGTTGTTAAGAAAAACAGGGCACTAGAAAACAAAAATTACTTGTTCGTTTATTTCCTCCCCCTTTGTAGAGGTAGGAGCTCGATTTCCAAAACTAAATTACAAAAAAGTCTCCTACCGTCAGAGCTCTATACACGACAGAAGCTGTCGGTAAACTTCCATGAAACGAAGTAACTCAGCGTAAGGGACTAATTTATCTAGCCTAGCAGCTTTTACAGACGAGTGGCCATTTATGATTCATCTGCCCTCAATTACAGTATATCACAATACAAAAAAGGGGAATATCTGAACACTCACAGTCAGTTACAAAACAGAAATGGGCTGTACTGGGAAAACCATATTCCCTAAGCTACCGGAAGCATTTCTTAAGCTACGAATTAGAACAACTTCTAATCCAACCTTAGTTGAAGACGCAATGTAATTGACTGAGACGAGAACATTGATGAACCACACATTTTGAGGCCTCGACGCATGCTTGTTTTCAGCAGTAATCATTTTTATATAGAAACAATACACCTGAAATATTGCACATTCGAAACGCTGAAACAATAAAGAGGATGCTCACTTGAAAACAACGTCTGTTCATTCCGTAGTTGGGTAAAGTTAATCCGTTGTAAGATACTGCATTTGGAACGATGGGTCTGCATGAAAGAGGTTGGATTTAAATCAACGCGATGCTTTTGACAAAATGCAGTTGGTGAAAAAAGTTGAAAAAAACGGTAATAACACGCATTGAAAAAAAAAGGTGAAAAAAAACGGTAATAACACGCATTGCACTTTTTCGCCAAAATCAACGGACCCCTTCCATGAGTCAGATCTAATTACTCATGTTCCGGCATTGGTGATGGTTGTATATCCGTATTCACTTGCTTGTATTTAGATGACAAAGGAAGTTTCAGGATTGGCTGCGATCTTTAGCAAATATATTGCAACCTAAGAAACCAAAACGGAAAACTAAATGTTGCACAAAAATGGCGCCCGACGTAAGACGAAAAATGCTGGAAAAACGTCCGAAAGAAGCTAAACAATGTGATTCGAAGGGTGTTGGGCACTGACGACCGTAAACTGGTAATTTCAGCAATATCTGACTACAGGAGTGCACCGATGCTATTTTGGCTTTTCACGTTTATGTACTAACCTGTGATAGCGCATTTGCGTTCGGTATATAGCGTATGCGGTAAAGAGGGTGCAATTATATGGTGCGTTGCATCTCTTTTCGGGTTGTTCTTAGTTGTCTTCCTGGGTTGTCTACAGGACGTTTCATAAGTTTATTATTTTTATACATTTCAGTCGAGTTGACAGAACTTGGACAACTATCAGACGTGGAGTGTACTGTTGCGATCGGAAAAGCCAAAGCGGCATGTGCGCAAAGCTTTGCACTGTGGCAGCAAGGAACAACAGAGATCATGCGCCGCAATCACTCTATTATTGCTTGTTCGCGCCACATATATCTGGTGTTGTTCTTCGCGCACATCCCGTTCGTGCTGAATCACACATTTAACGCAACGCCAACGGAGAGGTTGCAATACTATCATGCATTTGACGAAGTAACAGGATCACCCCAGTTCCAGGATCATCGCAGAGCACTTTGTCGAAAAGTTCCCTAAAGGGAAACCTGAGTTATACAATTTCGCTCGATTGTTGCGGTTACGAGATCCGCCTTAAACCGTTGTCATAATACTGTTATCATAACGCTACGTTCATTGTCAAGGAGGTGAAAGAAAATTCAATGCAGAAGAAAGTGCTTTCGGAATAAAAATTGCTGGCATAATAGTACTAGTCAAAATTATGCAGGCTGTTAAAACATAGTTTCGTTCGTGTTGCGTTTTAATTCGGCTCACGCTAGCAAATGCAGTGACCTTACTTCAAACCGTGCACTCCCGCTTCATATTTCGGAAGAGAAAGAAAATCGAAACCCGCGCGGTTCGTATCGAGAAGCGTGACGTCGAGGCCTCCTCTCATATTTGCCGCATGCTTCTGGGATCGAGCCAATTCCGCCAGACCGTACATGGCTGCGACGAACAAGCACTGGTTGGAAGACTACCATGGGGGTAAACAAAGCTCTTTGCAAAGGCTTGCGTTTTTATGTTGAAAGTTAACACTTCGCTCAACAGGGCATCGCATCTACAAGCGGAACTTCTTGACAAACAGGCCACAACGTGAAGTTCACTGCGAACTTCAGACACTTCTTACCGTGTGAGTGGAGGCCATTTCTTCGCGGGAGGCGCAAGTTGGCCAATGATCGGGGCACCAGGTCACTGAAATCTCTGGTCATGTAGGACCCGCCCACGCCAGCAATGACCCGGTGCTGTGGCACGTAATTAACATCAATGTATTTGAAACCACTTGAGTGCTTGCTTTCAGCTTGGCGCGATTCGAAAGAGAAGCGAGGAGAGAATTTGTTTTGGTAAAAGCTACCTAGCTTCATCATCTGTGCAAGAAATAACATCAAAATTAAACGAACGATTGCCATACAGTGTGTTCGTGAATAACTGAAAAAATCATTGTATAATGAATGCTATTTCTAACCATAACTTCGGGATCGGAGTCGATGAGTTTTGCAATTTTACCCGGATTCGGAGTCTGGATATTTTTGTACCTCAAGCCAAGTTTTTAAAAAATTCCCTGATTCCGCCAGTGCAGTTCAAGCACCCGAGTTTGATTACGCAGCGACGTTTAGTTATGTCGTCACAATACATTTGCGATGTTCGCTTCCAGACAGTTCGTGAACAATGGTGGTTCTAGGGCCATTTTTATGACATAAAAAACTTGATAATATGACTTTATTTTTCAGAAAATATGATTTTATATGACCAAACAAAAAATATTTATTTTTTCAATACCATAGTGGTGCTTCCCTGTTGCTACATGCTGTTCAACAAAAAGCGCTTCTGGTGCTCAACAATGCAACAGCGCACTTGGCAATAGAGTTTCTCATTAGGTGTAGCTGTAAACTCCTCAAAATATTTTCTAATCGCTTTGATCTTTGTAGCACTGGACAATTTTACCTTTGGCATTGTGACTTCTGTTTACGACTTCGCAAAATGACAGTTGACACACTCCTTCGTTAAAAGAGAATCAGAAATAGATACAGAAGTGGAACGAAATCCGTCGTGTCACAAAATGCTGTATGGTGTTTTTCGTGCTCGTGAAAGAACGGCAGATTTGCTAATATGTTCGCTGTACAGTGCGTTTATCACACTGTTTACTAAACATGTTGATAACGCAAATTTACAAAGTAATAAAAAGTCGTATATACTGTACAATGTTAGTTCATAAGTCATAGTTTATAGTTTGCATATTTTCAACTTAATTCAATAAAGAAACCATTAAAACAATCTCAAAATATCGGGTGAAACTACTATATCGCTAGGTTTAAGCTGCTTCCTGCAAATTGAAACCACTTGGCACCCTGCGAGCAATCTTCTTAACTAAAAAGAAGCTGTGGCTGCGAAACTGCACTCATAGAGGTGTTCTTACTCGTCTTGCCCAGTAAGCAGCGTACGAGTATGAACAGTGCTATTCAGGCCCGTAACTAGGGAGGCGCAGGGGGAGGCGAAGTCCCCCCTAGAAAAATTTTCGCCCAGCCTGGCAAAATGTGTTGGACATAGTTTGAAACTATTGGACACAGTTCAAAAATTTTTGGCCCCTCTCACAAAATTTTCGCCCCTCCTGGTGTCCCAAGCTGGTTACGGGCCTGGTTCCATTGCTCCTAGATACATGCGTGATACAAGAGGTTTCTCTCGGGGAGAAGCAGACACAAAATTGTGCTTTATACTGTCTTTTCGCTTTAGCAGGTATAAACGAAGCAAACCTACTGTTTTTCAACATTTTATTCTTACCAACGGTGGAAAGCACTACGTTTGTCGTTGCAGCATTGCTGAAGGAGATGAACAAAGCTTTGTGATTCAGTCCTAGCTCTAGACTAGATCAAAGTAAGCATGGATCGTCAAGAGGCGACATTTGCAGAGAAAGCACGTGGACATTTATAATGAACTTGTATAATTAATCGGACAAGAAAAAGAAGCACTGCAACTCGAACAAGGTAGGCCTTGATCAAGCAGTCGTGACATTTTAAAATTTCTTTCCAAGAGAAACAGTTATACAATTGCCATGAGTGCGATTAAATTTCGTAAAGGAATAATTGATCCGGTTGTCCACAATTCCGTTCCATAAATTTTGTTTCACACCTACATTTCAAAATCTGAACGGCAAAATGGCACCAAAGTTTCCTTACTTTGGATAAAACAACACTAGAAATATGGTGATAGAACAGGCAAAGAAACAGAAACCAGCACTCAAAAATATTGCTGGTAAATTTGCGCTCTTGACAATGCATGTATGCGCAAGGATTGGTGTGAATTGTTTTGCCATAAACGTCCGTTATTTTGGTGAAGATGGTGCGGCCAAAACTAAACTTTGTGAGAGAAACAAAAAACAAACATACAAGTGACTTCTTACAAAAGCTCGTGCCGGATGTTCTGAAAGAGTTTGAAGTTTGAAAGAAGCAGGTTTTATGCGCCATTACCGGCGATGCATCGAACATAAGCACGACAGAGAAGCTGAACGAACAAAAATAAAGATTGTGAAAATCGTGAGAGTTCTGGTGTTGATGCAGATGATAGCAAGAATGATGGTTTAGAATTTAGATAGTTTACTGGAAAAAGTTAGTAAGAGTCATGAGATTCACCACATGCGGTGCAGTGTTCATACACGGGCAATACGTGATGCTTTGTGAAGCGGGTCAGTTTCAAGTCTTCCGACAAAAATTAGGCAAGTTGCAGCTGCTGCCAGAGCGCAAGATAGACCATAGCGTAAAGAGGCGTGCCAGAAAACCTGCGATTCGTGATCTAGCCACACGTTGAGGTTCAACCTACCTAAGGCTTAAGCGCATTCTTGAACCAGAATCTATTCTGGTTGATATGTCAAAAATACAGATCAATTTGAATAAATATGCAATGGGATCAAGTGAGCGCTTTAGAGGTTTTGCTTCGTCAACATTTTGAAGCAACTAAACGAATGCAGGAAAACAAACTTAACTCCTGAAGTTTTTTTAAAGAATGGAAATATCTGTTTTGGTGGCTGTCGCAACACTATCCCAGCAGACTCATCAGTGTGGCGAAAAGTGGGACAAATATATGGAGCGGAGAGAAGCAACGTTGTTTAAGAGTAAAATTTTGCTAGCTGCTGTTTATTACGATCCCCACTATAGAATGATGCTTACAGACAATCAGCAGCTCAGTGCTAAAGACGCCTGCTGCAATTTACCACTGAAGATACATTAAAGACCGGGAAAACGACCAGTTTCGCTTCAGTGTCCTGGTTGTCCATCAATTCCGGTGACGATTAACTCAACTTTGCAAATATCTCGATAAGTTGGAGAAATCAAAACGCAGCCGCTTGGAATCAGTGGAGCATCGGAATATCATGGGTGCAACAGCCAGGTTTAGAAATGCTTTCTTCCATTCTTTGCATAAACTGGAAAAAAATTGGCTGTTCGTCAAAAGAGAGTGTTTACCAAGCCATACAATGGTATCTCCCAATCGTTCGAAAGATTGCAGGAATTATCGCTGTTTCTCCAACCAAAGCAAGTTAGCGATGAACCGATCCTTTCCGATTTACGCATAGCAAAGTCGGGTTTGCGAGAGTTGGTGACAGAAAACTTGGTGGAATCAAATTTGTTTTTAAGAACCAATGCTAGAACCTAGAACCAACAAATCTCTGCAGCTTCATGTTCACGACAACGTAAAAGATAAACTGAAGAGCAGGCCCGTAACCAGCTTGGGACACTTGGAGGGGTGAAGAGTTTTCTGAGAGGGGCCCAAAATTTTTAAACTATGTCCAACAGTTTTGAACTAAGTCCAACACATTTTTCCAGGGAGGGGTTCGCCCCCTCTAGTAACGGGCCTGCTGCAGAGTGATACTGCAACAGTAACATTAGTGAAATTACAAACCGAATCGATTAAGCCGGTATTAACCTTTTTGCATATACAGTATGTCATGAAAAATTATCATGTAATTTCACTTTCGTCTAATGAAAAATAAATTTCTCCAGATCCTGGGGACGTAGTCAAAAATTTTTAAAGTTCGGCTCCTGATTCGGATAAAACTTCCGACTCCGAAGCCCTGTTTTGACGCAGTTGAAGTTCGTTTTACAGAAACGTATATTTACCCGTCAATCTGCAAAAAGTCTACCGTTTCAATCGACTATTGTAGGGAATGCTTCATTGAATGCCGGAGATTGAAGTAACCTAGGAGTTGAGCAGCAGAGGATGCCGTTGTTGTTTACAAATTTTTAAGTTTTTCTCACTTTCGAAATATCAGTTTTAGTTTCAACTATTCGTTGACGACACAAAGATTTCTTTGAAAACAAATTGCTCCAAACCTAAGCACAGAAAACTATAGAGACTACTGCAACAATTTCGAAATAGTTCTTGAAATTTGCAACTGCAATACATTTTTTAAATTCAACTTATGTAGTAAGAACCCTAAATTAAAGCGTGACTACTAGTCCAACATGCTCATAACATCGGTTGAGGTAGCAGGTTTGTTGAACTACCGAAGTAACGTTGTTTACACCGAACGCATTCATAACCGAGCGTACTGCAGCCCCATCAACTGATGAACCACCTCTATCTCGTTTCGCAAAAATGCGTGTTGACGTTTCTCCCGAAAAAGGGGACCAGGAATGCGGAAGGAAATCTCAACTGACACTCAGACAAAAACTCTTATAAGCAGAAAAGATCACATATTGGCGCTTAAAATTTTAAGCAATGGAAAAAAATCTGGCGCATTTAATAAGCGTTTTTCTTAGTCTGTGTTCAATACGGATTTCACTGGTGGTAGGCTAAAGTTAACAGTTGTGAGTTAAATCAATATAGACATTCAAGCTCGGTCAATAACCGACAAAAAGACCGGCACCAGACCGGAAAACAAAACATCTAGTAAGCTTATACCGTTCCAAGCTGCGATGCGTGTACCTAGAAGACGTTTGGTCGGTATGACCTCCACTTACAACTATCGCACGAAGCACAATGGTATTCAAAGGGACGCAACAAAAGACCCCCAGCACGTGTGTCACTTGTAACAGCTAGCTCCCAACTTTCTGATACTCATAAAGGAATGGAAGGTGACAATAGATAGGAGGGGCATTTGTAACACACAATGGCGATGTGACCATTGTGTTATATTCATTGAAGAAACGAAAGGCACGTTGTCTTTGATGAGGCAAACTTAACTTTCAAACACTGTTTAACGCAGTGATTTTCAACCGGTGTTCCGCGGAAAACTAGTGTTCCGTGAAAGATCGTCAGGTGTTCCGCAGGAAATTTGATAAGTTTGACTAGTGT
>JGI24021J15306_10000506_pt1 | contig 30031 bp, 20 predicted proteins | sample Ectturendosymbi1_FD_15306 | JGI IMG/M metagenome (IMG submission 15306) | reverse complement strand
ACGCTACCAACGAGGCAGCCTGGTCATTGTATGAGTACTGTTCTAACTCCCGACTAAAACTGCCTGACATTTTAAGTTGCCAAGCCGAAGCAAGGCGTTTGACTCTCACCACTATATAGTTCGTTTCACAGATTTCCTGGTGCACAAATCTTTATTTAAAAAAGGCTTCTGATCAGCAGCAGCAGAAAAGCTTTACGATGGCGCGACAGCAGAAGCAGCCAACGTGGTCCGTGCGCTAGCGATACACAACGCGACTCTGAAACGTGGTGTCCACGCCGAAAAGGACAAAACTTCGAAAACAAATGCGAAATCGAGGTCATTTGCGCGGACGCAGTGGAACGCGGACACAGTGGAGCGCGCACACACGAAATCCCTTGAAGCGAATGACAAGCTGATACAAACCAGACCTCACGTGTGGAATACAATAGCGAGTAGGAAACGGCAAGTCATAATGCTAAAAGGTAAATCCACTATACTGTCATTCTTTTTTCCGGTGCTGGACAAAGCGGCAGAAGCCCTATGTTCATAAGGGTCGACAGCTTTCAGTTCCCGCAATGATACGTGACTCAGCGTGAGCATCGACGTTTTTACGCTTAAACCATGGCATTGTAACATTTTGCCAAAACATTTGCACAAAACTTATACCTGAGCTGCAGCTTACAAATACATTACCATTGGCGCCAATGCATGGAATGGCAGAAAGGAACATAGGTATCTATGGTTACTTTGTATTTTAAGATAATTTTTTTGTATGATAGCTTTGCATTTTCATAGAAGTTTTATTGTATGACACTTAATGTTTTCCACTTTTCGGCTGTAATGTAAAACTTTCGAATAAAGGTCATGACGATTAGGGTGTGTAAATAATAAAAAAATTTGTATAAATGTCCTATGTCTGTATTTCTTACCAATTTTTGCAACAGAAAGAGCAAAAAACAAAAAATGGTCCTGGTGTCTTCACGACCCATATGCATCCGTCTTTCTCGTACCCCTCGCGTTTTCCCTCTATACCTGCAGACGTTCTGTTTTTTTCGTAATAAGAAACTGACCGAGATGCCGGGGCACTCCCGAAAACAGGACTTTGCCCCGATCGCGACGGGAAATATTGTTATCCCAAATATAAGGGCATTGACAAATTAAAGTTTTCAATCACTCTCACTACTTGCAGCTAAAACCCACCAACTCCACATAGACGTCGCAACAAGGATACATTGGTACAAACCTTCTTCTCGTTTGTGAATTGGTGGTGGCCTGTTGTGATAGCCCATTGGTGGCATGGGGCTTGGCATTGGTTTCAAACCTGTTAAACCACATATGACTCAATGTAAAAAAAACAAAACCCAAAGAAATGCATGCAGATTTTGCAGTAAACACAGAATCACTCTTTACAAACAGGAAAGCAAACGCAAAGACTTCTAGATTTTGTCGAATTCCAGCAAACTTGCTGTTCTAAAATAGATGTGTTGATTGGTCCACAACTATAAAATTGATCTGACAGTTAACATGGATTTAAAATTACAGATACTCTTGAAAGCTTCGAGAATGTGTTTGCCTTTTCCCCTTATATGTTTAGAAATTTTTTTCTTCGTTACTGGTGGAGCTGGACTTTTTTCGAGTTATGCTACAAACAGTCAGATTGAGTACAGTCAATTCATGTTACAACCTTCATCCACTCCAAAGGTCTTGCATATTGGAAAATGTAAAATATGCTTCGCATTTTTTACCTTCCAGACGTTGTTAATTGAATTTTCTAATTTGATTTTATCCGGGTATCCTACTTCTTGATGGGGAAAATTCTCATTAGTTCAAGTCTTTTACAGGAGTAGACAATCTGTATTCTTACGAGGGGATAAACTCGTTGATGACGTGAACTGCAACCGATGCAGTATGTTTTTTGCGTTGATTTTTCCAACGTTGTGTGCCATAGGGAGGGTTCATCTTTGTCTAGATTTTCATCTGTTGCTTCCTGCATGGCTGGCCTAGAACAGATATAACCTACCAGCTGCTGGCCCCAAATTTTTCGCTTGACCCTTTCTCTCTTTTTTGATACTTTTCCAGGATAGGCTTGGCCCCTTGCAAGAATTAGATCTGACCACCCTGGGTCTTGTCTGAGACACCATATTTTTTCACTTTTTTGGCTAATTGATTGCAGATTTTCACCAAATTTCTATATTTTGAAAGTTGTCGACTGCAGAATTTTGTGAGGATCCTTAGAGTTGCTGAATTAATGTGAAAGAACGTTGATCGGAATATCTGTTACTTTCTGCAATTGCAAAGGTAGTAGTGAGAACAGTTACGTTACCTAACTTGCTGTTATTTAGTTGGTGTACGTGTTTGTTTTGTTCAGACTGTTGTTGATCGCTTTAGCACTTGTCGAGGATGGTAAAATATATCTAAGTTTATGGCTACACATAGAATTTAAGTTGTTCTCATGCGATCTTTCATCATGTACATGTTTTGCTGTTAAGCTACAATTGAGATTGAGGAATGTTGCCATTTAATAAATTGCTAACTACGGGTTCATATGATTTTGTAACTGCCGATAAATGTGGAAAAAATGGTTGTTCCTTTTTTGACCCCTTGTCTTAGAATTTGGCTCTTTTCTGGACTAAATTTGGCCTCTTGGCAAAAAGTAGATCTTTCAACCCTGCTCTCTACACCACATCAAAGTAAAAGCAAGGCATATAAGACAACTATCAACCTGCGGAGCTTAGTTTGTGCAGTGGCGTCAGACTTCATGATATTGTGAAAAAATGCATAAGAAGTCGATCTGTTAACTAACTTCTTATCAGTATGTCTCCGTGAAAACCTTTCTGCCAGCTACATTTTACAACAGCCATAGATTGCTAATTATCTTTCCTCGACCACTGCAAATTTTGCTGCAAACTTCGGTAATTTCTTGACAGTAGCAAATGTTGGTTCCAGCATTTGACAAGTTCTATGTTCATCCCTTCGAAAGCACAACATAAATTGAGATCCTCTACACAATCTGGATAAAAATCTTGAAATTACGTTAAGCGGCACTCGAAGTACACCTAGACATGACAACCCACAAAATTATTTATTTGCACATAACAAGTAAACCATGAAAAGGAAACAGGTGCATGCTTAACTACAAAATTGTTAACCGCTTGTGACGGTCGCAAACGTCGATACGAAACTAATAGAAATGAACATATCTTATCAACTGTTCCGTAAAATGGCCGTTCCATTTCTGTTAGCCCAATCCAAAAAATTAAAAGACCCTTACCAGTCATTCTAGACATTGCCGCTTACCTTATAATTTCCAAAATTATTTGCCTTTGGCACCTATAGGCGTAATTGACTCTGCGTGGCAAACTAATTGCATTTTTCAGCAGTATTAGCGTGATTCTTAACGCAGCAGCGTGGTATTACGAGTTCCTCAGCCAGTTTTTGTCGCCAAGAATAGTACCAACTCCATTGAACTTGTTGTATCGATTGCTAGACCGACATCACCACAAAAAGGCTAACTTTCAGCTTATGTGTTCAGAAATTTAAGGCCCAGTGCTAGAAAAGTGTTTTTCTTTGATGCAGTTGAACAGCTCTTCTTTGAAGACGTAAGAGAATATGTTAACTACAAGCAGCTACCTCATGCAAAACTGTAAGGTTTTGCTCGACGGTTATCAGCTAAGCTTCATGGACTGGATAAACTTACCTGATACGAACGTGGCATAAAGTTTTTCGGGCAAAACCAAAATTATGTAGTTTCGTATAAAACTTTCCAGGCTAATTCTGACCGACATTTGCGAAAGATAATCCTTATATTATTCACAATTTCTCCATGTTAAAATCAGCTGGAAGTTTGGCATTTGTACGACTCTTCCATAGCAGCATATGAACAGTTAGGTCATTTTGATTTTAATCTACAAACACTTTTGAAGAAACTGGAAAGGCTCGGGAATTTCAGGAATTGCATTTACACTCATCTTCAGGCAGAAAAGCGCAATGAATGTAATTGTTTACAGAATTGGACCACCTCAATTTCGCGTCACCTCTTCTCAGTATAAAGCAGTGGTTCTCAAACTTTTCTGCACGTTGACCCCCAATTAAAGTATACAATTTTCTATAGACCCCGTGGCCTAGCCCAACAGTTACTAATACAAGGAAAGTATGTGCCAAAATAAATTTTGAGTACTTTTTACTTGAAATGCATGATAAAATAATACACAATCTGAAAATATGCTTAGAACTATACATGTAAGCATAACATAAAACATAACTGTCAGTGCAGCACACCATTTTCTCCACTTTCAACTTCATTAATGCGAAGGATGTGCCTGATGGGACTCCACAAGCGCACGGATATTTGGCTGAAGGTTAGTAGACCCCAGCAGTTATTCATTGACCCCCTGGCCAATCAGTGACCTCCATTCGACCCCGTGACTATTTACCGACCCCTTGGATGGTCCAATTGACCCCTGGGGGTCGATATCGACCACTTTGAGAACCATTGGTATAAAATATGGCTGATCTAAGCTCGAACGAAAGTGATTTCCTACTTGGAAAGATCTACCAANAACTTATGAAGTCGGCCAGCATTGCAACGATGTAGTTCCTATTCAAGATGAAGCCTTTGACTGTTACTAAACATTTCGAGATAAGAATCACCTCTTTCTTGAGGCGGTAGCCACGGTGTGTAATTAGGCTTGCGCTTGGCTCTGTTGAATGTCGCATTGTCATCATACGAAAATTCGTTCGGACTTGCTGGTTCGTCTCGGCCACGATAAGGCACGTCAAATGCACTCTTTCGTCGAGCCGGTGCACTAGGTTGATCTTTAAATTGGTCCATCGCCAGGTATAAATCAGTAGGTTCTTCCATCTCCAGCACGTCCCAGTTTTACCACTTAAGAACTTGCTAACTGCAGATCCACCGTTGCTTGACCTTAGAATCTTAAAAGTGGAGGCGTCACCTTTCAGGAAGTTTTTAGTCGGTGTGCTTTAAAGGCAAATTAACTTCTTCCAGCTTTGCTTCCTGACTGTTTTTTCTCTGCACGCGCTTATAGTGTGTTGCATCTAATTTTGTTCCGCCCACTTCGAACGAGTCCGATCTTGCTTAGCTATTGATTACTTATTGCTCAAGACGTTTGTTCCATGACGTATATTCAAACAAGAACTCTATTACTGATCTGCTTACGGATAGAAATTCTATCTCACCAAAAAGTTAGCCTGCTCGCAAAATGAAAGAAAGGTAAAATTTTCTACGAAAAAGTTACTAATAAACTATACGATCCTCAACCTAGTTGTAGCTTACTCGGCACGAACACCAGAGAACGTCTACGCTATCTGAACAAGGAAGTAAAAAAGCTGACTGAATCATAGGGGACTACTAGTCTGGTTGCAGGAAGTGGCGTAGTATGACGGTCGAGATGCTTCTGCAACAAGCCTGTAAGAAGAACGATCCATAAGGTTCTCACTGCTTCTAATCTACCAGTTATTGCTTATCCGAACTTTCATAGCACCTTCATTGACAAACAAAAGCCCTATCACGTTCCTCTACATTCTACAAACTTTTAAGCAGTCAAATTCTTAAGCTTCATGGTGTTCGAGCTACGTTTTGGGCAAACCATGCTACCTCGAATGTCACAATCGCTTTACCAACAGTGGATAGGCTTGTTTTCAACAGACTCTCATGCAAAACTACTGGATCCCATATGCCCAAATGGTGTTTGCTCTTAACAAATAAATTAAAATGAAAGTGAAAGTTTGTGTACAAACATTGTTCAAATATTAATGATCGTCCAAGCACATCCAACGAACGTTTGACAATGTTTCTGTATTTGAATAGTTCAGTGGTCATTTCTTGCAAGCAGATAAGCTCTGATAAAATTTTGTTAGGGAATCACTTGGTCCACATAGCTTCTGGAACAAGCTGTTAGCTTTAATAAAACACGTTTCACTAATTCACTCAGACTTACGCTCCCATCAACCCAAACGAGGAAACTGCCTCTATTTTTAAACTTCGTATGGGTTTTTCGTATTTCAGCAGGTTTTCAGTGAAAGTTGGCTGTTTTGTGCCAACTGTTGCCACTCTATTAGCTGGAAATATTTAGCCCAGTTTTTTTTATGGAAAATGTTAGGTACCCCGTATGGGTCTGTAAGGACCCGATTTCTCTGATTCTAGCGACCCGATTTTCTCTGGTTCTAGGGACCCGATTTTCTCTGATTTTGGGGACCCGATGATAATTTTCTCTGATTCTAGGGACCCGATTTGAAATTCTAGGGACCCGAATCGGGCCCCTAAAACGCTTTAAAAGACCTTGATTTAGCCGATTGCTACGCGAAATTAATCTCACATGAGATATCAAGAATGAGAAAAGGCTGATTTCATTGCAGTTGTTCGCTGTTTAGTATTGACCACCAAGTCTTTGTTGGAATATTCAAAGCTTGTTTGCTGTTTGCCTTGATGAACTCACAATCCAGCTGGGTTCAGCAAGAGTGTGTTGCACTGTGGGAAACACAGTATGATTGGGAATCATCTAATGTTTGCTGATGATGTATATGTGTTTGGCCCTAGCATGAGTTTGAGTATTTGTGATGATTGTGCTGCTGAACACGAAATAACGTTTAATTGCAACAAAACAATTGACGTATCTTTTTGCCCCCAAAAGTAGAAACAACCTGCTTTATCAAATGTTTTTCTAAATGGTGTACGTGTACAATTTTCTGACCAAGTCAAATATCTTGGTGTATTATTAAATGCCCCAATGAAGGATGACAGTGACATCGAGAGACTAGTGAAATCGCTGTACTGTATAGCAGTCAGCAAACAAACTAAGAGGCACTTTTGCTCAATGCTCAACTGCAGTAAAAACACTCTATTCCGTGCCTACTGCATGCCAACGTATGCTTGCCAATTTATATTTATTTATTCTTTTATTTTTTACTTTAAATGTTTGAACCAGACACGAAGTCCATAGAACACAAGAACACTGTCTCCACAATTGTGAAGCAAATACCCACATACAAGCTAGCATTTAAGCGCTTACGCATTGCCTGTACCTACAACAATGCTTACCGAATTATATATTACATACCCAGAAATGTCAGTGTTCACTCACACCAGGTTGACCATTGTGTCAGGACCTTTGGTGGCTTGTTTAGAAACTATCTGTATGGCTTCGTTCGCCGACGTGAGTCTTCATCTAAGTTTTTTATCCGGTCACTTCAAAGGTCTGATGCTTTTCACAAACCTTTATTTTCCTCCATTATTTAACGCTCTTGCATGATTGTGACCAAGTGCAGTAGTTGCTGGTGCGTTGTCTTGGTGTCTGTTTTTCTTTAGCATTGCCTATGCGTAGCAATCTAAACTTTCTGTGTTCTTCGTGGCGCCTCATGATTTTTGTTTTTTCATGTATTTCCTTTATCAGCTCTCCCATGTCGAGATTGTGCGCAAGCCAAATACATAATCAAATTGGTTTTATTAAACTAGCAAAGCATCAGACGTCAATTCGTGCTTTAAATTTCGTGAAAACAAACATTTGTCAGTCTCAAGCTTAACAAAATGTCTTGCAAGAACATTTGAAACCTCGATCAAAACAATTTACATGCCTTTGTGGGAATCCCAATCCGACGATTTTAGTCACTTACTTCAAAACCTGACGTCAAAATGTCGTCATTTTTCTTCCCACTGCCGGATTACTATTTGATTATGTGTGAATGCACTTACAGCTGATGCGTTGTTTCAGTGTTTGCCATCTCCCTGTGTTGTCTGTGGTTACCATATACAATTTGCTCTGTACTGCGCTATGACAAACCATTTTTGTGTTACTGTGTTTTTCGAGTACCTTTGCGATATGGACCATGAGTCTGACGCAAAGCAAATACTATATTTTTATATCAAAACGCTGATCAAATATTTACTTATAACAACATTTCAGGAACTTAGCGTTTCGTTTTATATTTTTCTTAAGAACAATTGTAACTTATGAAACAAAAACTTTATACAAAAACGTGCAATCGAAGGCTGATGAACGAAAACACATTGTAGCAACAAGGATTTTGAACGCTAGTAATGTACTGAAGTAACTGAAAAAAATCACCGATTACATCTAATCACAGGTTTGAGCCAGGGGGGAACGTAGCTGAAAGGGGCCCACCAGCCTACACTCAGAAAAGACGTGAGAAATGATGGTGAATCCGGATGTGGATGGCTACACTAAAACCCTAAATCACCGGAAAATATTCCGAGAAACGAAAACACAACCACCTACTGAAAACCTAAAGAATACTAAAACCGAAATATAAGCTAAGTGGATTTTTACATTCTGCTTACCAGAGGGAACGCCCCTCTGCTCTCCCGTCAATTACGCCAGTGGCTGTTGCAATGACAATAAAGGTGTCAGCGTTTCTGCCGGGATATACTTTATTATTTTTCAATGCAAAAGTTTTCCTCGTCTTTTGAGCACAAGTTGTGGGGCGAGGGGCGAATTTTTCCTTCCAACAAGTTATTCAATATGTTCGCTAGAACAGACGTAGTTCGCATTGTTTCTTCTTAATTCAAACAATTGAACATTGTCGCTTTCCTACAAAAAACGTTAGAGCTAAAACTTGTGTTGTTTGGTTGTTTCGCTTTTGCCCCGGTCAAACTTTGTTATAGCGCAGTGAAGAAAGATTACGGTCGATGTACAATTGCCTGAAAAGTTTTCAAAAAAACTACTTACTCAAAAAAAATTCTTTCACAAATTTTTCAAGAAAGAGTTCATCCATACATTTTTTCAAAACTGTCAGGCCACCACGGAGCTTTTAGCGCAAAATGTATGGCCAGAATCAACATCATGGTGCACATAAATTGCGGCGTGTATCATACAACAATTTCAGCACGTGGTAAGACTTTAGAACAACTTTATGATCAACTGGCTGGTCTGTAAGCTCTGCACAAATGAGGACAGGTTTTGAGGTAAGTTAGCATTGTGTTTGCCATTTGAATCTTAACTAAAGCAGGAAGTTTACATCGGTACAGACATTATAAATGGGAATTGGGATGTAAATACCAGCAGATTTAGGACCAACCACTTTCTCAGTCTTGTTTGTTGAAACGCTGACTAAGAGTGCCATCTTTTATCATTGATTTCAAAATATTTATGCTTCGCTGCGTTCATCACACCAACGTTTCGCAGCAGTTCGAAAATTACCACACCGCGACACAAGTCGCAAACGATGTGTATCAAAATTTCAACTCAAAAATCCATCAACTTCTTTGAATTAAAATAATGTGAAGCACAACGTTGGGGACCGCAGATTGCAAAATAGAAAAAGAATCATTTGTAAAAAAACTTTCACAAGAGTGGGTTTATTAAAACTTTTTGGAGTATTTACGCTTTTCGTGCTTTACTTGCTGAGATTTTGGTTTAAGTTAGCATATCCAATTTTTAATGACAAGCTCTGCTACTGACATGTAAAAAAATTTACATCGAAAATATTATTTGTGTTGTAATTTTTAAACGCTTACCTTGATGGCGACTAAGGGGACTCCAAGGCTGTAAAAGAATAATAGCAACGAGTTGTGAATGTATTCAATATCTTTAAATACAAAAGTGCACGAAACGAATTTAAAAATTTTTATCTTCTGTTTGATATGTAGTGGAATTGAAAAGTTGTTTCCGACAGGAAATCGAAAACGACAGACGTCGTTATGATTTCTTGCCATCAATCAAAACCCACAATTTTACAAGTTAAAATCTGAAAAGCTTTGCAGCAGATATTAATGCGCACTTTTTTGAAGACTGCAAACAACGAAAAAAACTAAAGCTTTTTAGATTCTTCTTTACTGAACATCAAGTCAGCACTGCAAACTATTAGTACAGTATTCCAGCTCCTTAAGTCGCAGTTTCAGTGGAAGGCATTGATGAAAAAATGCTTTCTTTTTCTGCGAAATTTCTGTTCTGTTGAATAAGGTTTGAGCAAAAAATTAAAAGTCTAAACAAAAACTGTCTAACCAAAAAAATTACTAAACAAAATAAATTATATAGCAATGTAGCTCAAATGTGCAAAAAATATTTGTGAAATATCATTTCTATTCTGATTAACACGTATAACGCAGTTCAAAACTTCAACTGAAATGAACTTGGCTTTTTATGCAAATGTACAAAAGTAAGCTAGGCTGGAAATGTAAATACATTAGCTCCCTATTGCCAATGCAGTGAGCATGTAAAGAACAGCTCCTTGTAATACTGTATGTACATAACATTGATATCATATTTGGAAACAAAGATTCCTGAGCTGGTTCTGCGTAGTCTTCAATCTCTCTAAAAAAGTCTTGGTTGAAGTTCCAAATGAAGCTGCGGTAGTTAGCATCGCAAAATGAGATTAAAATACACATAAGACAGGACAAAAAATGCCACCAATTGAAAAAAAATAGGTTGAAAAAGTCACCAGTTACAAAAAGCAGATGAAAAGTAACGTGAAAAATTCGTAAACTATATAATATTGATGTTTTTGTTCCCTTTTGTGAATTCATGGAATTAATTTACAGATGTCACCCTTTAACAACACTACAACTATTTTCGTAAAAACAGACTTCGACTGAAAGTTAAAAAATTTCATTGTTTAGAATCAGATGTGATCTGTAAGCTTACTAACTCAACAAGCACACTTTTTGAAAAACCGTCATGACATTGCTGGATTGAAAATGAAGGTATGTACAAAAACTACAATGACCGTTTTGAAATGCAGATCTCTTCTGCCGTGTGATGCAAAGTGTATCAGCGCCCAGGCTACTTGGAACTTCTGAGCACTCCAGTGCAAATAAGACGTCAGCTGGGATTTTTTCACAAGCTTTAATATCATTCAAAAAGCTGAACACAACGAAAAGTTATGCAAGAACAACACGAACGCTCAANGCCGGTTTTCAAGCTCTGTAAACCGTGCGATACATTCATTACCGCACACACGTAAACATTGGTGTCAGTGAGGAGGAAATCANGAGCGAAAACTTACCCTTCGAGAAAATAAAAAAATTAGCTGCGGTAAGTCAATAAAAACTGATTTCTCATCGTGTTTTTTCATTCAAAAGACTTTTTTCATGATGCTGTTTTAAAAATGATTATCGTAGACCAGCAAGCTTCATGACTAAGGTTTGACGAATCAACTATTCGGTTTCCTCTTGCAAGCTAAAAGAATTTGAGCAACTGCATTTTTGTTGAGCTGCATCTCCAAAAAACAACTATGACCTTTGTGCAAGGCATAGGCATAAATTTTCTAATTATCTGGATGACTCAAGAGAAGGGGTTTCACCAATTATCTGGATGGCTCAAGAGTAGACAATAGACATGAAAAACTACACCACTTGCAGGAACGAAATTGGCTAAAGTTACAGTTTCAACCAGGATAATTTTGCGGGAACTTTAGTGGAACATACACACATAACCAAGCGTTGGCACTGCTGTTGTATCGCTGGTGATTATTTAGCCCAGGTGTCCACACTTTTCTTTCTGAGGGTCACATAAACTGTTACACAGCATTTCGAGGACCGGATTTCTTACGTAATGTGCTTTTTCGGGATATGTTACAGTACATTCTACTGTTGACGTGTGGCCGCAACACTACCAAACCAACAAACTTTTTGTAAATTTACTATTTTTTCATTGTTGACAATTAATGTCCTTTCGGCCTGATGAAATGGCTTCGCGGACCGGAGTTGGCCCGCGGACCGTAGTTTCGAGACCCCTGATTTAGCCGAAGTAGTTCGGCAAGTAGTAGTTGGAATCGATTTTCAAGGACAAGATGCGCATATGATGATGGGTTACGATGAGTTAGTTACCAACCGGCTTTTCTATAAACGGGATGCAGCAAATGTGTCGCTGAGATGCTGCGGAATATAAAACTTTGTGTTTGATCAAAACGCAGTGGAGCAGACTTTGTGAACAATATATGTGTGCCTGAAATTTCATATGATTGCAAGGCTATAAACTGCTTGCAGTGGTGATTTGAACTTCTGCTTAATTAACGTTTTCACGCGCAAGAAAAGGGTCTGAACAATTTGAAATTAAACACTCCTGCGTCCAGCGTCTGTAACATATTCCCATCACAGCTGTACGCACGCTTTTGATTAAATTAATACGATTGTTCACTGGAAGCAACAACCCTCATAATAAGGTATACAAATGTTTTTTTTTTAACTTGACAGCCTTATACGATCAGAAAGACAAAGGTTATGGTGTTAAATGTCGCATGTAAAATAGGATCATGGAATGCCCGAAGTTAAATTTTTCGGCATTTAGTGCTTTTTGCTTTACATATGTGCAGTGATATTTTATTCCTAAAAGTTAAACTACACAAATATTTCGCACAGTAGTAGATCCTTAAAAGCTCAAGAAATCGTTTAAACAAAAGCGTATCGAGATGTTGTGGAAATGAACCACAAGATGTCTGTATCCTTTTGAGACTGTATTCGTGTAACGCATTTCGGTTATTGGCCGCGCTGAGCTTCGGCAAAACGTTTTACGCACATCAGAGCATGACCTCAAAAATAAGATTAAAATCACATTCAAAATCTAACACATGGTTTTGTTAGATTGGAAAAACTATTGCTCACGCCGGTGCTGTTCAGTTATAAATCAGTGACATGTTATGCTGAACTTAAACTATAGCAAGTATTAGAAATCAGTAGCGTATCCAGCTTAAAGATTTGGTGGGGGCCGAATATTTTGACATTATGCGAGCAACAGTATTTTTTGAGACATAACCTCTCAACACACAAAACGACAAGATATGCTGGAAATTTCGAGGGGCATGCCCCCCTTGGCCACCTGGCTACGCCTATAATAGAAATCCTAGCAGGTTAGGCAGAAATCGACAGCGGATAGAATTAAACGCGATACATCAAAATGCTCAAAATGTTTCTCTCGATTAGTAATCACGAACATAACAGCAAAAGTTTATTAGTACCATACCCTTTCTTCATCAGATGCATCGTCGAATGAGTCATCGCTTTCATAGTAAGGCGTTTGGTGACTCATTTGACCAACAGGAGGAAGATGATCAGGAAAGGCGGGTGGATCTGAAGAGAAATGCGAGAAATATGAGCAAAAATGAAACTTGTTGAGCAATACAGAAATGCTTCAAGGAGATACATTCACGTAGAAATGTTGCCCTAGTTCAGGGGTGAGCAAATAGCGGGCCGAGGGCCAAATGTGGCCCGCCACAGCGTTTTCAGTGGCCCGCAGAAGCATTCAGGAAAATCTTCAAATCTGAAAGTTCCTCCAACTTATAGTAAATATTAGTGCTGAAGCTATAAACCGGGACTTGCTTCTGCTCTCATAAGAAGGCACGGCCCTCCGCTAAATGCGGCCTTCTCAAAGTGACCCCTGAACAAAAATAATTGCCCACCCCTGCCCTAGTTGGATTTCCTCCCAACCGCTGATCAGTGACTGATTTCTATGTGAAGTTAATTGGCATATGTGTACCACGCCAAAAAGTGATTGTAACTGACCAGACAGCAATTTTTTGCAAATATCATGTGTTCGACGAAATAATTTGCTAAAATTCGCAATTAAAAAAAATAACAAAAAAATAATTACCGTATTTACTCGATTGTATGTCGCCCTTGATTGTAAACCGCACAAAATCATGAAAAAATCTTTATAAGGCGCGGCTTACAACCGAGTAAATACGGTAGCTAAAGTTTGTACATTCACTAAACTAACAACAACAATTTTATTTTGGGCCACGTTAATAGACTTATCAGTACATGCACAGTAAGGCAGGGAGGCGGCGAAAAGGCACTCCGGTCATCCTGGTCTGCCACCACCCAATCGCTTGTTGTCAAACACCCTAAGCGAACACGCCCAACTATGGCCCTGCGCAAACCAGCAGAATCAAAAGCAAAGAACAGAACGTAGCTTTAAACTTAATCACGCTTGTGGAATCCAAAATGTGAGCAAGACCAACTAGAGCATAATGCGAACTTAAACAAGAACGTTGAAATAATAGAAACGATACACCTGCAGATAAAGTTCAAGCAAACGTTGCTGGATAACATCACTCTACTGTACATTGATAGCTTGCAGGTATCATGTGTTTATATAGGTGCTAATTAAATGATTGGCGTATTTTTTATTAAGCTTAATTAGGTAGTATCTCTAAAGAATGCATTGAGGCATTTCTTCAAGCACGGAACTTCGTTTAAATAATATCTTCACTACAATCTTTTTTCTCAGACTACAATGAAACTGGAAGTTCGTGCATTGTGGGAGGAAGATTCGGTTAGGAACATCCAAATTTAAAAATGACATGAGCAGATGCAGCGAGCAACAAAACTTCTACAGGCACTTATATGCATGCAATAATGAATACAAGATTCCTATATCAACAAGCGGTAGGCAAGGTTACAAGTGCCGTCTTAAAAAATCTTCGAATTTATTTGTTCATATTCATTTATGCCCATTTTTCATTCCCTAAAACAAAGCTGCACCACAGTGCAGAGCACAAAGACAGACCGCAGAGAAACACTGCGCAGCGTTTGGTCATTGCCGACTAATGGTGGCAGTGGTGTAAGAGGCGGGAGTGCAGGGGGTGAAATCGCACCACCAACAGTTCTGATTTGGTGAAAATTCGGGCAAAATCCCTTAAAATCCGGGCAAAATCTGTGGAAATCTGGGCAAAATGAGTGAAAATTTTTGCACGAGCAAAATCGGCACTTAATGTGCTTTGATTTCAAAAAATGGGGCCCAAAATGATATGAAGACGTTTTTTTCTGGAAGTCTGGAGAAACTTGGGCAAAAATCCTTCACACCCCATAAAAATTGCCTGCTCCTACACCTATGGATGGTTGGGCTGAACTCCGTTCCATGTTGTTGCACCATTAAGGAGTGCTGGCTTGTCCCTGTTCGTTTCCGAATGTACACAAAAACTAGAAGAAATATTGTCTACAATAATAACAATATATCTACACCACTCAACTGTAACTTCCTCGACCCCGTATTGGTGGAGTGTTGTGCGAAGGAGGTGGCATGGGATAGTTTCTCATACCCCTGTTATAGTTGTTGTAGCTGCTCATCGCGGAAACGCTAAAATCATAGACGAAATGCACATTGTTTTGTAAAATATTGTGAAAAGAACAATTAAGCTTGAAAAAGTTTGGAGCATAAAACTACGATAGACTTAACAGTTTCATTAACACTAAAACAGCCTTCAAAAACTATACATGTTTTATTTTGAAACGTTTCGGATCATTTCCGAAACGTCTCAAAATAAAACGTATAACAATAATCCGAAATGTCTCGAAATAAAACATGCATAGTTTTTTGAAGTTAATGAAGCTTGAACAACTTAAAAAATTTTATAAGAAAATATTTATGATTGAAGATTCATACTTAGACACGTATTCCAAATAAACGTTTTCTTTTAATTTTGTATTTCATTCTTCTATAATACCTCTTTGCCTGTGGAGAGTGTGATTTTACTTTGCAGCTTTTCCTCAGTTTTTCAAGTGTAGACCAGAAGTCCCTACGTTAAAGAAAAATTATTTTGACATAAACACAAGTTCTACGAAACAAAAGCTACTAACACACTTCATACTGAACTGCTGGCTGTTTCACCTTTTAAGCTTTTTGTTATTTCCGAAGAAATTGTGCAAATCAAATTCCTTCAACTCCTGAAATGAGCAGAAAAACAACAAACGTTTCGTTGAAAAAGTACCCAGTGCACTGGAGCAGTACTTTATAGTATCTGAACAACGATCTTCTACAGAACTACAGTACAGCAGTGAGTCACAGCAGGAAGTGACATCGAATTTGCAACAAAGCGCGCTCGTGCATAAGCTTCGTGACACCACGTGTGGGATGCGGTACTTTGACAAGGCAACGCGTATAGACGGGCGAAGCTTGTCAGCGAATTGTCTTTAAACCAACGAATCGTCTTGCAAACACCCCTATGAGGGTGTTGTGGTAAAAATGGTCAATGATTAATGAAATCTCGGCAGTATCGATTACATACCAACAGCAGTGGTCCTGAAATTTCTCTTTCCAAGAATGGCGCGGTGTAACTGCCGAATCCAACCTAGAAAGAATCTTAAATCAATGGATGGGCATTGTCAAAGAATTATTTTTTAAGTTCAAAAGCTAATTTAAATAAAAAATTAGGAAGTTAATACTATATAAGTGACTACAACCAGTCGCATCTTTGTTTTACATGGCATTTACCCACAAGTGTTACGTTATCAGCAAAAATATGAATGAAATAATGAACTTCAACAACAAGCAGTGTAAGCTCAAAACTGCAAAAGAAGCGTTTATTGCGGTCAAGACCATTTTAATTCCATTTTCATCACAATACATGTTACGATGACGCTTTGATATTGCATCAACTTAACTACAGCAAAGATTGTTTCAAAGTGTGTGAATATTTCCAAGAACGTTAAAACTGCAAAAGTTAAGCATATTTTTTGAAATTGGAAAAGCTTTACACGTTCACCAAACCTGCCCGATTACCTCAAGCAATTACAATTTTAGAATCAGATAATCTGAGCTTCGTGCCAGAGGCTGTGGTGGGTTTTTGCGAGGTATTCGCTGTGTAACTTTATTATTTTTCTACCAAAGAAAATTTTGAACTCAAAAACCACTTCATAGAGTTCTGGTGCTGGCAGCACATAATGAACTAACCAATAGACACATTAGCAAAACATGTATTACTTTATTACATTTGTCAGTGTCGTAAAAGTGAGCATTAAAGTCACTTGGGATTTCCGCAACTCACAGGCTACAATTCTAAAACTTCTGTTACGATGCGCAGCATGCACGATTCAAGTCCTTTCGATTTCTTTTGAGGGAACAGCAGTGCCAAAATCGTAATTCTAACTAAACGATCCATATGCTTTTCTAATACGGCAGTTGCAGCTATTTCAAAATTAAGCAAATATACCAACTGATAGTTTTTCGTCTTAGTAAATTGTTTTCTCCCAACAAATTTCTCGAAATTTAAGGATAAGAAGTTCCATCAAAACTACCCAGAAGTTATCAAAGGAGTATCCATTTTGAAAAATTTCCTACTTCAGCAAGCCACATCGCTGTTTCGTTCACAGTCCAACTTTTAACCACATATTCAGGAGGAAATCTACTCATGTTACTTTCTTTACTACACACCAAATCTGTTTGACGGGTTCACACAAGTTTTTCAACAGATTAAAATACATTTTATATATTACAACATCACTTCTTCGACAACATGTGTATGGACGAAGCTATTGCCTGCTTAAGGAAGCCAACCAGTACATAGCTTCACTGCCGTTGTTCAGAATTGCAAACAGCAGGTACAAAGTGAAGTTAACCATTAACGTAATTTCGAAGAAACATAACAAAAGAACATGTGGAATAAGATTACTGGAGATATTTACCATGCTCCGACTATAAGGTTTTTACGAGAGTTGGCAAAAGTGCTGGATTTTACAAAGCAAATCAACCTACATTCTTATCGTTGGTGCAATGGGGAAATAGTCTCATGCTCGATGGATAATTATGCACTGATGCAACCTGAAACAAATTTAGCATTAAGCGTTGGATAAAGATGCTTGTTTAGTAGTTACAGTTTGATAAGCGCAAGACTTAGACCTGGGGATATACATGATAATATTTTGCTCGGTTTTCAACAAAAACGTTGAAGCACACTGCACCATGGGCTTTCACAGTTCTACGCTGTAAACCGGTAAGAACGGATATGGCCGCCATGTGGTGAACACAAAAACAGCATAATACTGTACCTCTTCTACAAAATTGCGGGAAGGCTAACTTGAACTGTGTGCAAGGATTCCGCTAAGAATATGCTTGGCAGTCGCTTTAGGTTGAAAACTGTTAGAAACAAATACTTACGAGGTGGATAGCCAGTATAGGCAGAAACTTCACAGCGGGGAGCATTTTAATGCAAGGCTGTTGAACCGAAACCAAAACTCTCGGTTCTGTTCAAACCGATAGTTCGAAACCCGGATAAGGACAAAATTAGGACAGGCGAAAACCTGTTACAACTTTAAGGCAATGCAACCTAGTTCATTCGAAACTTACGTTTATATCACCACTTTGAAACGGCATCTGCCATATTTGCATTCTCAATGGCAGTGACGACACCTAGAGGCATGGGATGGTTATGTAGTGTTTCTGAAATAAAACTTAATTTTGCTCTCAAGTTCATCGATGTCAATATCGAATTTGAGGTTTTACTTAGAAAGTATTTCATGAATGTGCTCGGCTGTTAAAGCGCGCACAATTCAAAAAATGTGTGTGTATAGCTTTATCGATATTAATCCCTTTCATCAAAAATTATTTTAAGTTAAGAATCTTTGTAAAAGTTACAAAGCTCCCAACACCTTGTTTCCCAAATTTAATTTGCATGGTTAAAGCAGTATTAGCACATTAATGAACCCATTTTTCTGTCAGTTTTAACTTTCAATTTAACATAAACTATTTGAACTGTCAAGAAACACAGCAATGGACACACCATGCAGTGTCATAGGCGTCGGCAAAGAAGGCATATGGGGTCGCACCCCTTGAGTTTCAAGTTTGATATGATGCCACAGGTCGGAGACAAAATTTTCAGAAAATACTTTCTGTCGCCTCTCCTTGAATGTAAATTTCACCGTTACTGTTGCAGATGCACCGTAGTTGCACCAGAATTTTGTTGTTTTCATACGTTACTTGACAATACTGCAAACAGTGGACTGGTGTTGCTCCGAATGGGTCACTGGATCATTGGGATCTAGCCGCGCCCGTAGCGCATTTGTGACTATTAATCGGCAAGAATAGTCAGGCACTATTTTTATATTGGATATCGAAACTCAGCATTGTGCGCCTTCACCAGCACGAACCGAATTGTGCCGCTGTGGTCAGGAAATAGAGCGGGAATTTCCTTCATCTGCCAGCTAGAGCGGGGGTAGTTCTGCAGAAATTGCGAAAGTCATATCCTTCCCCACGTCCAGTTTCTATACATTTGTCTTAAGCCAAGGGTTCACAATCTTTTCGCTATTGGCGGCCGCCTTACGTTTGTCTTTATGAATATATAACGGCCGCGAGTGAGTTCAAGATATTTTCACTTTTTTCCGTTGCTTCTGTTTTGCTTCCACACACTGAGCATAGCCTGCGTCCACATGTTTGTTCGGCCGTCTTTTTCCGTAGTATCCTCATACAGTAGACAAAGAGTTTTTATTAATGCACGCTCACCATAACATACATTTAAGTTACATGTGCACGGCCTCATAAATTCATATCGAAGGCCACATGTGGCCGTATGGCCGCATGTTGTGCACCCCTACCTTAAACTCCTTCTTGGGTCATGCGCACCGTCTAAACGCTGAATAAAGACCTTGCAAATTTCATTTGCGTTGAGAAAGAAATGATTAGTGGTCAGGCCGTAACTAGGTGTCGAAGGGTGTGAATTCCCCCTGGAGAATTTTTGCTCCCACTGGAAAAATGTGTCGGACATAGTTTAAAAATTTGGGCCCTTCTCAGAAAACATTTCGCCCCTTTGATGTTCCAAGCTGGTTACGGGCCTGTTAGTGGTGTAGCCCGTGGAGCACTCAAGCCTCATGCTTATGTTGGGCAATAGTATTCTCCTACTTTTTGATATGGCACGAAGTTATTTGCATTAAAGTCGCCGTTTTGGTGGAAATTTCCACAAATGTTTTTCTAATTAATCTGAGTGCAGCAAAACAAAAAATCATCTAGTTCAACAGACTGTTATGGCCACAAGTGACCATAACATGACTAGATCACAAAATAGCGAAATTAGCAGTGAACCAACATTGAAGAAACAGACTGTACGAATTGCTGATTTAATACAAGCTGATAAAGGCATCAATGATAAAATGTGTTATATGTGTATGTTAATTATGTGCTGTATCGTTGCTTATAAGCAAAGGTTATATTGTAAGTATTAAGATGAATAGTTTGTATGATCTATATTTGGTGTATCAAGGAAAACGCAACATATTCGGGAAGCTAAGAATTTCGAAAAACAAGGATTTTATTCACATAATTTCAGGCGAAAATGGAATGGCTAAGAGGCACGGTTGAATTGAGTAACTTTGCCTACAAATACGAAGTAACTTCCGATTTAACAATGAAAACTGAGAACGATGCGGTTGAAATTAAAGCCAGCACAAGGCATTTAGAATGTTACGAGAAAAGTATTACGAAAATACGGAATCAGTGATGACGTTGAGATTAAGTAACCGCTTGCAGAAACGGACTCGGGAAAAGCGACAAAACTAATATTGAACTGGCTGACTTTAAATGCTAAGAACGGATACGATGTTGAATTACGAATAAAGGTTCCTGAAGAGCGAATGGTCTACAGAAGCAGAATACGCATGCGAGGTGGAACCATATTCGTTCAACACACACGAGAAGCGCCGGAATTAATTGACAAGGCGTTACATCAATGGAATGATCATGCCAATTACCGTACGCTAACTTTAGGAGAAATAATAAGTGTACAACGAGCGGAGTTTACAAACAGTCTGCAAGAAGACTGTAGCATTCTAAAAAGAATTATATGATCATCACCGTGTCAAAGCAAAAATGCCAGTCCCAGTAATAAAAGCTGAAGATGAAAATAACGTTACAGCACTGGAAAAACTATAAAAGATGACTCAAACAAATAGTAAACATTCCTTACCAATGTTGCGTTAGCCTATAAGATTATAAACTAAAAATGGAGAGTAATGATGTTGAAAATGTTTCGTTAACGTATTTCGTGAATGTACTTCGTTGTAAATTCATTTGCAAGCAATGCAGACGCATGTTGCAGCAATGAGCGACACCGGTTGCAAGAAACGATTTCATGCAACAGATATATTCATGCGACGAATATATTCATGCAACGAAAGTTTTCATGTGTTTGTTTATCAATGACGTTTGAGCAAAAACTGGCTATAAAAGCTGGCGGAATTTTGAAGTGAACTCAGACTTCGACTTGCGGTTTTACTGTATGGACACGACATCTGTTGTACTGATCTATGCTCCTTGATCTCGTGACAGGAGAGGGGTCGGTTGGAGATGTTTTGTCATACGTGACAAGGGAGGTGCCTGGTGAAACAGGTTCCCTTGGGCAAAACAAAATTAAAAGCGAAGAATGTGCCGCACTAATTCCGGAAACAATACTGAAGTTGCGATAGGCAGTGAAGTAAAATTTGGAGGCAAGCCTGAATTCGAGATTGCGAACCTAAAAGGTTGTGTTTGTGAAGGCTGTGAAAAAGAAGGCCTGAGTTAATCAAAAATGTAAAGTTAGAGCAACGAAAGAAAGAGAGAATACTAAGCTTTGTTTTAAATTGGTCTGAAAAACGATGAAATGGGACAATGTCTGAATAAGTTTTGTTTTTAACTGTACAGTGAGATCAGTGAATGCAGCTGAATGCGTTGTGTTACGGCGCAATTTAATTAGTGAACGCCATTTGTGTAACAATGTATATTGCCGTTGGTAAAATAAGGATACGAAAGCTCTGTTTAAATGGTATCAGTGATCCCATTGCTTGTAAATTGCAGGTATTGTTGATTGCTGAACTGTCTCTGCTGTTGTCTGTGTGAGATGAAGGTAAAGAGGGGTCCTTTTTACAACTCAAAAACGGAGAGTTAGAAAAACGGTGTAGGATAATAAACTAAAACTTTTCTGACTCTTTCTCTAGCAAAGAAACGAGCTACAAAAAGACGATTTGTTCAAAATGAAATATGGGTCCAGTACGTGATGAACTGCTGCTACACACAAAAAATGAAACGGAAGGACAATTCGTATCGCAAAGTCAATGGTGCATCAGCAAATTTTTTTCGGTGGAATACATGACATCCACTGGCGTAACTAGAGAGGCAAGGGGGGCATCTGCCCATAGGCGAGCACTTTGAGGGCGCCAAATTGAGGTCGGAATGTTACTAATAATTACGAAATGTCAATTGTCAGTGGATGCTAGTTATTGGGATTAACAAAATGTCGAATGCCAGCGGCTGCTACCCAGTTGCGAAACCTCATCAAGATCACAAAGGTGCGCAAAGTGAGCAGTAACGAACCTTATTTTTTAAGGCGCAGCTTCTGTCTCTAGCAATCACCGTCGCATGTGGTTTGGACAGTGCTCTCACTTTTAGGAATTTTGTCCCTAGATTGGAACCTTTGACCCTTTTTAGGGATTTTAGGGGTTTTCGAAAAAGTTTGAAAATGTGTAAAATGAATCAATTCAGTTTATTTTGCAAATTATATTTGGTTTTATTTTTAACACTTGTCATGGCGCTCCGATTTTATGCTCCACCACCTCAGATTTAGCAATTTTTTATGTAAAATAGGGACTTCTTGGTACTGTTCTTAATTGGGATTTTTTGAGTTGCATTTGTGAGGCCCTGGGTTTGAATCAAAGCTGCGTCACAATGCCTTCAGTTAGCCAGGGTTGCGAACCTTGCGGCTAACTTTCCGACCTCACATTCATTCTATAGTTTGTTCTATAACAGACTTCGCTATAACAGACTTCCGCTCATTCTGTAATATGACGGGAATCCGGCGTTCACGGTGCACGCAGTATGCTGCTGCGCATGCATTTAGAGAAGCGATGAAACTTACAGCATGTTGTTACGACAACGGACCTCATGTTTAGGAAAAATTTTCAGCATTGATGGTTTGACAAACTTCACGCTGAAATGGATTTGGTATGGTTTTGAAGTTAGTAATGATGATATATATTTGTGGGATACTTAAATAAATGTTGGATACTTTTCGAAACACAGCGTTGAATATATTAGTTATAAACGTTAACTTTTCAGTTGTTGCTACATGTGCTTTATAATAATTCGACCTATAACCTGAGCATCTCCAATGGACATCATTGTTGAAATTTTTCACAAAATTGCTAATCTAGAACTTCTCACGGAGCGTCACTGGCCTTAGATATTTCCTAGGTTAGTGCATGTGTCACATTTAAATTATATCCGTTTTATGACGAAATAATCAATAAGTTTGCAACAGCAAAGGCAAGAAAACTTTTTTTGAAGTTAGATAATTACAAGGAAAACATTACATCCCAGTATTTTTTTTATTTTTTGTTGACTTTTATCCAAAAAAATGTTTTAGGATTTTACAATTTTGTATTTTTCTTGTACAGCGGTTCCCAAACCGCTCTGAGCGCAACCCATATCTGAGTTCAGTGAACGCCTCGCGACCTAAGCCTCACATAGCGAATGAAAATATAATGATTGTATGATTTCTGGCAGTAAGTTGCAAGTTCGTTTTCAATGCCAGCAATCTCCTCCATTCTAACGCACCGCACTTTAGAAAGACACTGGCAAGCAGTGTTAACGTTGACGATAAATAACTCAGGTTTGGATCGCCTCGGTGCAACCCATTTTTTTGGCCACTCACGTTCCTTGTTTGGGTCGCGACCCACATTTTGGGAACCACTGGCCCAGCAGTTTTATATAAAATCTTTTGCTTTCAGTTTTCATATGCATTCTTCTGTCTGTTCTCTTTTAAGTATTCGTGAGTCTGCCCTCAGTCAGATCTTTATGACATTCTGAAACTCAAAACCCTGGGAGTGCATGCTCCAGAACACCCCACAGCTCGCACCAGCGGTGACTGCAACCAGACCTGGCGAGAGAGGGGAACAAGCGGATACACCGCATTCGGCATCTTCAAAAGGCTCTGAAAAACCCGTGCTTTGGATAACAAGGTGCAACTCCGGGCAGTTTTATGCTGCGTTATCAGAGGATTTTTGTGCTCATAAAATTCTGTCATTAAAATTCGTGCAGACTGTTGCAGATGATCAGCGAACTTTTGCCCAGTTTCTGCATTTTTTTCACTGTTTGCTATTATTCGAACGTACATCCGCAATTCGGAATGTCGCAATACAAAGTTTGAGTTTTTAATCAATTGTGACCTAAATTTTAAAATGATGACAGCTTCACGCAAAACGAACGATTAGATTCTTAACTCTACAATAGTGAATGATTTCCAAGATTCAAAGGTCCTGACGTCAATTACGTGACGTCACAGTCATATGAAGTTTTCAGTCGCGTCTAGTAACTATATGCGGAGCCCGAGTCAGCTTTCGACGCCCGTTTACTCCCAACTCAATTTTGGCATTTATACTGCCACGATTCTAGAATTAGAAAAGTGGGGGGAACTACGGGGCCAAGGAAAAAGTAGGTGGGCCAACATAAATATCTATCTTACATGGTGATTTTTCGTTGTTTTGAAGAATATGTTGCAATGATTGACCCTATTAAACCCAACATAGGCTTGTGAATATCGTTAAATATGAACTGGTGTTATTATTCACTAGAGACACCTAAACGCCACTGTAGATGCAATCACACACGTGTACTTCTATGTCGAATATTCTGCGCTAACCATGCAACTTCCACAGCACTGCACATGTGAAATGAAACACTCCGTACACAATTGTGTACGAACGAAAACAGGTCACACACGTGAACGAAAACATCCATGAGAGAACAATTCACATAAAAGTGAAATGGTTCCAACCACGAATCCCATCTTGACACAGAGACAAGTAGGCTGTTGATAGCCAACTAGTTTCGTCAAAATATCCTTACTACAAAACACAAAATTAAGCCATCTGCCAACGGATTGGTGACTACTGACTAATCCGTTTTTGTGGAAGCGTATAGACATTTTGTGATTGTGGTGTGTGTGTAACCAATAACAATGGTATGCAACTGCTATTACGAGTGTAATCCCCATCTGTAGCATGGATAGTGTGAGGGCTATTCAGTGCAGTATGTAGCAAACAGCAGCGAGGTTTCGCCACCAGTTGCACCTGAAGTAGCATAGCAGCGCCGCAAATAGGTGTGCATCGGCATTTAAGGCGTATACCTGATAGCAAGATGTAACAGCAGGCGTAAAACTTATTTTGCAGAATATTCGCAACAAAATTGTTAATATTCACACTGATTTTCCTCTGACTGATTCTCAAAAGCTGACTTTTCAACCCTGCGTTGATTTATGAATGTCTTGCCATAAGCGAAGCACACACTAATTCTAAACCTGCAAAGATTCAGGCAAATAGACATGAATGAGGAATATAATTCTCACGCAGATCCCTGCACAGTCTACGTTAGAATTTTAAATCATCATCACCTCAGCGTAACTTAATCTTTCGATTGTCATGTCGACTGTCAAATCCATCAACGAAAGCATCTAAATCTATTTTTCAGCTCGTACATTTCAACTGAAAGTAGAGCAATGTTACGCACTCTTTCACTGGTCATAAAATTTCTTGGAAGTGTTGTCACTAAATTCATTTTTGAAAAACTTCTTTCGCATAAAGCGCTGGTGACGGGAAGAGTTACAGCTACCAGTAACAATCAAACGCAGCTCTTTAAGTAGCTATAAATGAATAGAATTGTTCGAGCGATATTATTGGTTTATATACCAAGAAATGAAAGTGTTCGCCCACACCAGGTTAGCCATTGTGTTAGGACATTTGATGCCCTGCTGAGAAACAATTTGTATCGATTTTTTATACGATGCGCATCTTCATTCAAGACCTTTAACTCGTTCGCTTCAAATGTCTGATGCTTTCTACAAATCTTCATTTTTCCTCAGTTACTCAACGCTCCTGTATGATGGAGACCAAATGCAATAGTTGTTGGTGCATTGTTTCGGTGTTCGCGTCTCATCAGTATTGCTTCTGTGTAGTAAAAAATGTGTACACGAAGCATACAAAAAGTAAGAAATGCTGTTGAAGTGTTTTGCCCCTCTCAATGTTGGTCATGTGCAAACATCGATTCTGCAATGCGCTACTGTATGACTAACCATTTTTTGTGCTCTTGTGAATGACAATACGGTTGTGGTGATGAAAAAGTGTTTTGCTTCCCTTAATGTTGGTCATGTGCAAAACCGATTCTGTAATGCCCTACTGCGTGGCTAGGCGTTTTTTCGGCGTTTAAAATCCCCACTGATTTACAGTGCTTCGTATTTCAATTTGGAGGCCTTGGGGCTTCGTCTGGAGGGGCGAAGTCCACCAAAGCACCCCCGTGACGACGGAAATGAATCCGCCTGAACTGCCAGTTGGTGACGAAGCTCGAAATGATGCACATATTGCAAGCACAGGTGTGAAGCTGCATTAGCGCACACCCAGGGTTGCCACATCGAAAAACGGAACGGAAAACTAATGATGCATCAAAACGTCAGATAAACCAAGCAAGTTGAAATAGGACAGTTTTGAAATTTGGCTCAGAAAATCAATTAAACAGTTGAAATTATTTTTTAATCCTTTTTTGTGATTTTCCCTTGATAGCTTGATCTGGGCAAAGTCGCGTCACTATCAGTTTAATTGGGTGTGCGTCGCACACCTACACTATAAAGTCCCTAGCATTGAGGAATGTGAGAATAACTGGCGTTTGAGTACGTGTAAACTAGTGTTGACAAACACAAGTTTCGAAAAATTAAACCCGTGCATCATGTGTTAGTAGCCTTACAATAGGAAAAATCATCTTGCTACAGCATTTTAATTTTTGCAGTTTCATTCTTTGGATGCCTGGGGCCCGTTTGCCCCCCTCTGCACGCCACTGGAAACGGTGGGCCAGGTCCGTAACCAGCTTGGGACCCCAGGAGGGGCAGAGTTTTCCGAGAGCGGCCCAAATTTTTTGAACTATGTCTAATGTTTTCAATCAACGTCCAACACATTTTTCCAAGGGGGGCGAAAATTTTTTAGTGGGGGCCTTCACCCCCCCTGGTTACGGGCCTGCGGTGGGCTACTTTCAGAAAGCTTGAATAACGTATGGGCAAGTCAGGCTATGTTGATACGAAATTGAAAAATAAACAAATTATAATATTATGACAGCCTTTCTTAGTATTATGACGACACAACCTTTCTTCAATAATTTACTTTTTACTACACAACTGTTTAAGATGGAACAAATCTATACATTGCTTTGTTCATTTACATTGTTTATTCTTGGTTGTTGAATGCTCAATGTAACAATAGTTCTTAAGAAAATTTTTTTAATATTCAACAATTTTCAAGGAAGCCGGAAAAATTCAAGGACAACAAGACGTTTTTCAAGAGTCAAGGACATAACGAGTTTTGATGGCAAATTCGAGGACAGTCCCTGGCGCTCAAGGACGTCTGGCAACCTTATGGAGAAGTAAAGCTAACAGCTCCGCCCTTGCGGTAATCACCTTCCTACGTTGGTCAGTGGGGAGAAATTCCAAAAGTTTTTATAGCAAAAATCTGATTAGGTGATAGTTTACGCATAAGTTTTTTCATTCTTCCCCAGATTTTCCTGTTGAAGGAAGAGGTGAAACGTCAAAACCACCCCTCGAGTGACAATGGCAACACACAAGGTAGCATTGTACTGCAAAAAATGTAGAACAAATGCGGGCTGAGCACACTGGCGTGCAGGGGGGGGGGCGACGGACCCGGGCATTCAAGGCAGGGGCATCCGTAGAAAGAAATTACAAAAATGAAAATGCTGTAACTAGATGATTTTTCCTACTTTAAAGCTACTAACGCATGCTGCATGGAATTAATTTTTCGAAACTTGTTTTTTGTCAACACTAGTTTCAACGTGTTCAAATGCTAGTAATTCTCACATTCTTCAACACCTAGGACCGTAGGCGTACGGGAAGACATTTTACAGAGGGCGAAAAAAATTTGCCCTTAAAATAATAATTTGGCCTAAAAATAAACAGTTTGCCCTGAAACTAATTTTTTTAGTTTAATCCGAATTGGGCCTGAAACCTCTTGAAAATCTGTTCTATATAGTTGAATTCGTTTATAACGGCTCCGTATGTAACGTCAATTCGCCCACAACTTTACAATTTGTTCGGTCCCGATGGCATCTTCTACATGCATTTCAATTCGCTTATAACTTCAATTCGGCAATAATGTTCCTTATACAATCCCCTAGACGAGCTGTTTTAGGCAAATTCTGTGGTTACCTTGCTGGTTAACTCAAGGGGGTGAAGTTCCTTTTGTGTTGTGTTCTCCCTGACAAGAAACTTTACAGTAATTGCCTTCACTGGCTGAATATACTGTATTGAAATTTTTTTCACCTTTCCCTGAAAAAAGGAGTTTGCCATAAAAATTTTCACTGTATTGAATATATTTTTGTCATTCAGGATTTTTGAGCAACTTGCGCTTGACCTGAAATTTTTCGAGATAGGGGGGCAGCCGCCCTCCCGCCTCGTACACCTATGCCTAGGACCTATACTCTAGGTGTGCGGCGCACACCCAATTAAACTGACAGTGACGTGACTTTTTCCAGATCGTGCAATCAAGGGAAAATCACAGCAAACGATTGAAAGGTAATTATGGACGTTTAAACTGATTTTCTGAGCCAAATTTCAAAACTGTCCTGTTTCAACTTGCTTGATGTAGCTGACTTATTGATGCATCAGTAGTTTCCCGTTTCGTTGTTTTGATGTGGCAATCTTGGGTGTGCGCTCATACAGCCACACACCTGTGCTTGCATTTTGTGCATCTTTTTGAGCTTCGTCATTATTGGCGGATCGATCTTAATGGCTCACACGAAGCCGTACCTATTTTACCCGCAGTAGTGTAGTTGTAAATTGAAGCGCTTCGCCCGCGTTCTGTTGCACTTGACCAAAGGGGGTCCCAGTGGCCACCGGGGATGCTATTCTCTGCGCGCCGCATGTAGCAGTTGCCTTTCTGCAACAACATACAACAGCCACATAATAAAAAAGGAAACTTTTTTGCGAACTTTAGGCGCATTCTCAATTCTTGTTTAGGTCAGCAAGTTGCAAACTGTCAACCCTGGGTGTCCGCCATCCCACTCGCATACCTTCTCTGCTCAGGCGCGTAGCCAGGGGGAAATGGGGGCAATTGCCCCCCCAATCCCGAAATTTGCGCCAAAAATTTTCAGGTTAATAAAGCTTTTGGTGTGTAAGCCAAAGAAATACTTCAGTGCAAATCATTGCAACGGCTTAACGATTGTATTCTACTACAGCTTTGAGTCGAACGTGATCCAAGCAGTATGGCTTACTAATTGTCCATGATTATAAACTCAAGCGTTGTGAACAGTGTTAATGCTGGAGAACTCATATCATGGCTGACCTTTACTTGAGGCTTGCTCCCTGTGGAAGTTTATGATAATGAAATACAGACGTGTATCTAAGCGCTTGCAATCAATAACCAAAACAAGGAGTAACGTTTTTTGCAGCTGTTTCTAATGCACCAGCTTGCTGTATCCCAACTAATGGTGATGTAAACTTCATTTCAAGACCATGGCAAAATTCCTCTGATAACGCTGATGTGCTACAAACAACGTATAACGTTCCAGTCCCGTCGCCACGGGGGCTTAGCCCCCCCAACATGCTCCAAGACCCCTAATTGAACTTTGAAGCACTATAAATCGGTGTTTTTATCAAATTTCAGAATGCCAAGCCCCCCTGAACACACGTAAACCCCCCTACTGAAAACTTTCTGGCGACGATTCTGTAACGTACCCTTGTCTGCAGCATCAGCCGTAGCCTGAAATCAGTGCTCGGCAAACTTTCGTTATGGTGGCCAAAAACGCCTTTTCAGTCGCAAGCAAAGGCCCATGCTTATTTTTGATGACCAATTTCAAACTTACGCTGTGTTCAGTTACTTGTTGTATGACAATGATGATAATGTTATAAACTGTATAATGGCAAACGTCAAAAAATCAATGGTCCATAGTTTTTACAGTAGCCTATCATTGTAACCCACGCAACACAACGTAGAAAGTGTTGCGCGGCCCAATAAAAAGTGCTAAACGGCCCACAAATGGGCCGAGACCCACAGTTTGCTGACAGATACTTTAAATAAACATCTTTTTTGTTTTTGTATTTTTAAAACAAAACATGAATATGACGATGATATACGCGTCATGCCTAAAGCTCAAACTTTGTCTACAAAGCAATCCAGCTTCAGTCTTTTTTATTACGCAATTACGCCACAGATACCGTTCAGCAACAATAGCATTAGTTCTAGATATTTATTTGTGATGATTAAACTGGGGTTGCCATACGTCAGGTTTTTCCCGGACATGTCCGGGATTTTAGTGGCCAAATATGCATCAGGGAGAAATGCTAAAAAGTGCTTAAA
>JGI24021J15306_10000505_pt1 | contig 30056 bp, 24 predicted proteins | sample Ectturendosymbi1_FD_15306 | JGI IMG/M metagenome (IMG submission 15306) | reverse complement strand
GTTGCTTTCCTGTTAGTTAATGCCCCGAATTGCCAGCTTTCTCTTGTGCTTGCCTCAGTAGTTCAAGGCGATGCAGTCAACTGCAACAGGTGTGAAGCAAAATCTGCTAAATAGATCATTTTATCGCAAACATGTCACTCAGGGCTGCGTCAGGAGGACGCGCTCTTGCCTTTTGATTTCTACAGTTCTGAAAGCATTTCGGTGTGCGATGAATTTTTGTAAATTTATCCAAAGTCATATTTTCACAAATAATTTTGTCCCCACCGCACCAGACGGTTTGGAGCAAATCAGAGCGTTAAAAAGAAATCAATTTTTTTCCTGCAATTCTGCCCTACTTCCAAACAAATTTTACCCGATATTCATCATTGTTTCAGTCCGTTTCATCCTTACCCCTGCCGCTTAGTACATCTTTAGAGCTAGTGGTTACGAGGCGAGCCACAAAACTGTCAGGTGGTGCGCTCGCCATTACGTTTTTTACCTCAAGGTTTTATCTCGTCAGCTTCTTTGAGTGGGTGGACGTGCCGACCTTGTTTCTGATCATCCAGTTTGTTTGCAACTGGCAAGTTTTGTTGTTTGTAAAGCTCCTTCATGAAATAGTAAACACGAAATAATGGGCACTCTTAGTGGTCAGTCCAACCCGTATTTCAGCAACGTTAGCTACGTTTTCATAACCTAAGTAGAAATGGAGACACAGTATTTTCATAGTGCAAAAACTGACTGTTGCAATTTTTTTTCTTTGCCCTGCACTACCCAACGTTTGCATGTCACCACTTCGAGCAAAGCAGGCCGACAGCTGTCGTTTGACACCTTCGTAGGAACTGTGGAAATATTGTTTAACAAGGCTCGTCAAAGATGTTGCTTGATTCAGTTTTACAAAAAACGTCACAGCTGTCAATTCAAACCCAAAAATTTTCCTATAGCTTTTTTTACTTGCTCTTGTGCCCCCTGCTTTCAAAAAGGATCCGCCACCCATGACCAGTTGACCAAATTTAGCTGAGAAGGCTCGTTTTTCTCAAGCGTCCCGTTTTTCAAACACAGAAATATGGTATGCCTAGTGATAACCGATTGGCTTATTTTTCCAAATACACAACCTTTTTCACATTTTGTGCAGACTGAATGGGCCAAACCTACACTATACAAGTTTGTTTGGAGGACATGTGTAGCTTTCCCCAATCTACAATATTGTCTTCGTCATATTTGTGAATTGTACTGTAACTCTAAAATCTGGCCAAATACTTAATCGTTTTTGGGAAGCAATCTTATAGTTCAAGAACAGTACGAAAGTGCTCCTCAGTCGCATTTCATTGTGTCTTAGGGACCGCAAAAGCCGATATGTTCCCATGGACTACTTCAGCCATAACTCGCCATAGCGATAGAGCTTGTCTAGAGAGGTGTTCAAACCCTCTAAAGATGGGGAAAGTCTTCTAGTTTCGATTTTTTTAAATTGGGAAGTTTTGAATTTGAGGTTTTGTGAGTTACGTCGTAATAGGGGTAGGTTTAGGTCTTCTGGGCCCACTTCATCTGGCTCTGAGCCCCAACCGCAAGAGGGAGCTTTTTGCTTCTTGTTTTTAAAAACTAGTCGCAAATCAGCATCTTCAGAGCCTTGATTGGCTTTCTACCACAAAACAGTTAATTAAACAATTAATTGATCCTAGGGGATTAATTATATAATTTGTTGTTTTAGGCCAGCCATGTCCAACCGAAATGCCTTACTGGGCCAAAATTTATGTCACTATCCTCGTGAGGGCCGCACATTGAATGACTTATTTTCATGTTAGCAAACCAAAGTGTAGTTTGAAGCTACTGAGAGAAATTGAATACTAACTGCAATGGTAAAGTCTGTATGGCACTTTTAAAAATCACTCCAAAAGTGCGATGCTATAGGCAAATTTAACGCTAATGGGACAACAAGGGCACAGTAAGGAATCTGTTTAGTGCAGAGGAACACATGAGTAGATATCAGAAAATTAGAAATCAGTTTTGAACCGGTCTGGCAGTGGATGCGTGGAAATTCACCAGTGTGTAGTATCTTCATCGTTTGAGCGAGTTATCCACTGCTGCCACGGCACTAGATCTCGGGGCAGGTGTTGAGCAGCCATTCGATTGTCTTCTAAAACTGTCAGGTCATGCAATCCATGGGGGTGGTGGATGGATTGGACATTGGAGGGTAACATGGTCAATGGCCTGTTCTACTGTGCCACACTCACAAGCCGCTGAAGGGGCAATATCCCATTTGTGTAAGCAGGAGTGGAAACGTCCGACATCGGTGCAGAGGCCTTTAGTAAAACCCACACTGTTTTGTCAGAGCCAATCCGGCAGAGTGGGTGCCGGTGTCGGGTATGAAAGTACGAAATACAGAATATCGTAGTGTTCTCCAATCACTCCGCCCTCCAGCGGTGATCCGCCAGAGCACCGCACTTCTGTTGTCGTTGTCGTCAGATAAGCTGATGAATTGTTGTGAGGCATTGCAAATGGACGTCTCGATTTGAAATGCCGTGTATTCGCACTCGATGGACAGGTGAGCGTTGAGTGGAGCAGGTGTCCAGGAACCATAGCACGGCGCGCTAGAAACAATGTGATTCCTTTGCGACGAAGATCAGCAGGTTGGATGCCCGGGAGGACAGAAAGACTGTCCGCTAGTGTAGGACGTAGGCATCCAGTCACAGTTCGCAAAACGTCGTTCATGACAGACAGGACCAATGATATGAGTGTGAACAATGCGGTCACAGGCAGTAGAGTAGTTCTCTGCTGTTGAATGGACCAAGGCTAAGGTGGATATTCGTAACGTTGTTGCCCCAGCACCCCAGCTAGAGCCAGCAAGCTGCCTCAAGGGGTGACGCATAATATCAGCCTTTTGCGAAGTGACTCGAGGTGTCGGCGATACGTAAACGTTCTGTCTAACACGTTACTCCGAGGTATTCGAGCTCGGAGCAAAAGGGCAGGGTTTCGTTATTGAACTTGACTTCCAGCTCACGTGTAGCTTCCTTGTTGTTGAGTTGGAAACACCGTTTTTGTAGTGCTGAGCTTCAGCTTCCAGGTCTGGAGGTATTTACCTAATGTCACCATGTCTTTGGTGAGCATTCCCACTGTCTATCAGTGTCTATCTCCTAGCATTCATGATTGCGAGACAGTCACCGTATGCATACTTTCTGGAGACGGCAATTGGCACGTCAGTGTAGATATTGAAAAGAAGAGGTGCTAAGACGATTACCTGTGGGACGCCATTCTTTAGGCGTCGCAACCTGTTCCGTTTGTTGTTACCTGTTGTAAAGATGAAACTACGATTGCCAATCAGCTACATGACATGCGGACCATGTGCCTGCCGTGCAGTGTCGTACGCTGCTGTGAGATCGACAAACACAGCTCCAGCCTTTTTCTTAGCCAAAAAGTTATCCTCAATGTCTTGCGTCAGCAGGGTGACTTGATCTACGGTTGAACTCTTGTGTAGAAAGCCCGCTTGTTCCTGCGAGAGTAATTTAATTATCAATGATTGGTTTGACACAAGCGTAGGTGAGTCTGTCGAGAATCTTGAAGAGGACAAACAGTGGAGTTATAGGGCGAAAACTCTTGGAGTTTCCCAATGGCTTATTGGGCTTAGGGACCGTAACAACTAGTGCTCTTCCCCAGATCCTGGGAATTTTAAATTGGCGCATGCAGGAAGTGAAGAAACCGCTTAAACAGGTTTTGAGAGCTGATCCGGCGTGGAGTGTAAACTCTGGGAAAATAGAAACTAATCCCGGAGATATTCCTAACCCCAAATGCTTGAGGGCGTTAGCAATCTTCTCTGGCGTGAAGGGGCTTGAGATACTATCTCTCCCTCAGGTGTTTGGACTTTCCATAGGCCGGAAATTTCTTTGTTGATGAGCCTCGTAGTCTCGCGATCCCTTTTTTGTGTGTCACGTTCTCCACGAATTGTAAAGCGATGGAGTTTGCTGAAACGGGGCACAAACGAGAGAAGTGTCCAGACCTGTCAGTACGTTTATTGATGGTGCTCCATGCCTTCCGGCTGGAGTGCGAGAAGTCGATGGAATTGACAGCTTCTTCCCACTAGCCAGGAAAGACCATTACGTTAAATATATTGAATTTGCGTTTATAAAAGTAAAGACAGGCTGTCATTGTGATGTAAAAACACAATAATGAAAAGCTTACTGGGCCGCACAAACCTTCGACTGGGCCGCGGGTTGGACATAGCCGTTTTAGGCCATAACTTGCTAACCACAAACGCTAGAAACCCAGTCAAGGGCTCTAAAGATGCAAGTGGGAGGCAAATAACAACTGCATACTTTTAAAACTTGTCAATTCAATGAAAAACTTTTGTTTTCCGGCTTAAAATTGAAAACAATTGTACAGGAAAAAAACGCCGGACAAATGCACGTTTAATGGATGATGCTTCAGAAAGAGGGGCATTAAGTTTTGAAATGTTGAGACTCAGTTGTTGTTTGCCACCCCCTATTAAAATTTCTGACTACGCGCCTGATTTCCACCCCAATTTGCTCCAAAACTCGAAAAATTTTCAAAAGTGGCAGTTGAATTTTTGTCTCCATGACATCATTACGATCTGTTGTATTTTGTTGAACATTACAGGTATTATAGGTATTTCGCAGTTATCACGACAAGCACCAGCTTTAAACATATTCTGAGCAAAAAGATATGGATGCATCGCTGACACAACCCTCTCAGACCTGTGAAAAAAAGGTGCAGGCAACCGTTGCTCCAAACGTTATCCGTTCCGACAAGGAATTCCAGCTCGGTTTAAAATCGGTAAGCAGAGAGATCATGTCTTATGAGTAGGGCAACCAAAAGTCAATAAAGTTAAAATTTTTCTGCCTTTCTTAAAGTTTACGAAACGTCCACAAACCAAATTTCACACTGATGCCATGAGCGACTCCAAAGTGATGAGGTCAAAATTAAGTCAAAATTTTCGTTAGGTTAAAATTTCCTTCCAGGAGAGTTTTCCTCTTTATCGATATTTTACAACAGATATTGATATGCTTTTGCAAGTTTAGTTGCAATTCTGACATAACAGTGGATTTGTTGCGACTTTTGACGTTATAATTTTGTTTTGCCCACCATTGGACGATTGAATATTAAGTAGGCTCAGCGGGGTAAGGTGAGAAACAGGTCTTACAGTACTTGGTTTGGTGCATACAGAAACTTTAAAGGCAATAATGTGAAGCAGGACTTGATGTTGAAGCATAAAAATGAAGAACGTTCTCAGTAAAGTCAGGATATTATTGACACTGGATATTTCTCTTTTGCTTTTGTATTGATTTTCGTCTACGGTTGGTTACCTCCAGTTTTGTTGGGTCTGTCACACTTTTGATTTTTGTTTCATTCCATCAGAATAAAGATTTTTAACTTATCAGTTTGATTTCCAGTATATCCTTTGTATTCCGCATTTCAGTTGCAAACGCAGGAAATTGATATAGGTCAAAATAAAGTCAATATTTGTAAATTACAAAGTGAAAATTTTAAGTTTTTAGGCCAAAAAGTTGTTTGCCATGCTTATGAGTATAGACTCGTGAATTTACCTAAACTTTTCAAGTTCGCTGTTGGTCACATATTCAAATTGGTTCATAGCAAATTTCAACATCGGACAATCATCTAACATCCTTTGTTTGAAAGCTTCCTCGTTTTAAAACAATACAATAGGAAGGTCAGGTTTGTGTAAATCACTGTGAAAGGAGTCATGGAGTTAGAAGGTTATCAAAAAGGCTAAAAACTAAAAATTTAGGGACACCGGGCACGTGCCCATCGGGCTCGAATGTTAAGATGGCTCTGAGTGTTTGCTGAAACCTTCGATAAATCTATTAAATTCTAATGCGGATATTTTTAATCGTTGTGTTAAATTGCGAGCATTTGCCAACACAAAAATTATAGACTAAATTGCAATACGTAATTTAAAAAAAAAACAAGGTTATCCTCTTCAAAATTCAAAGTGTAGAACACGAAAGCTGAAAGTAAAATATCCCGAGACGCAGAAACCCTCGAATACATCCTCACAATAGGCATTAATTAAAGAGATGAATGTGTCTGCGGCATGCATATCCCAGGTTCAGTCACGCTGGCAATCCTGGCTACTTGCTACATCTCTAGTAGTAAGTAGCCTATGCTGCTATGCTAATGGTACATGGCACTGATAGCAGCTACTCTGCCACTACTAGACTTTGACGGGACACGATCGAGTGACGCTATCACTACGAACGGTTTGTGACGTGACAGTACTTTACTTGATAAAGGTGTCTCGTTCGTGCCATGTAAAACATTAGTTTTATAAAATTGAAAACAAGTTTTACACAAAAAAATCACTAAATGAGTCACACAGTACACACACACCAGTGGCATAACCAGCCCAAAAATTTGGGGGGAGCCAAAAACTTTTTTGCGGGCCAAAATGTTTGATTTTACGCGAATAACACTATTTTATTTGGAAAAACGCTTCTCAAAACACAAAATGACTATATTTTCTAGAAATTTGAGGGGTCCATGGCCCCTTTGGCCCCCCCTGGCTACGCCTATGACACACACATTGTTCGACCGCAAGTGGGCTGCACAGCTACGAATTGCTCGTCAAGGCAATTGGACTTCAAAGTGGTTGCTTGAAATCGGCCGCCCGACAATTGGCGCTAATTTCGCTTTTTGGCTTCGTTGGTAACAGCATAATGGTCATAGCGTGTGTTTGAAATTGCACTTCGCGTCCTTTTATTAAGTTTGAAGGTCATACCATGTGTTTCAAAATACACTTCGCGTGCTTTCTCTAAGTTTTGCTTTAGTTTTTCATCATTTCACCCGTAAGTTTTTGCTTGCAATTTGCAGGACTGTAGATGCATATACGAAGCGAAAACGATTTCCTAACAAAACCCTTTGCCAGCAGATCGAGCTGCTATCGCGCTTGTGGAGAATTGTCACTGAAATGTGGTAAAAGGTGCAGTAGGAATCTTCGCAGAGTTATGAAAGCAGATTATGATAGGCTGATTCCACGAAAGCTCAACATCACTACTTTCTCTAAATAAAGGATAATTTTTTAAAGTTCCCAGTGAAAGTAAAGTGGACCTATTCGCAAAAACACGAAAATCGTTCCATTTGACTGCAGCTACCCTACAGTTCAAACATAACTTAACAGCGTTTTCTCAGATCCTAGAGAGAAGGGGCACGTTACATTTTGTGGTCATCACCAGGCCCATAACGAGCTTGGGATACCAGGAGGGGCGAAGAGTTTTCTGAGAGGGGCCGAAATTTTTTGAACTATGTTCAATAGTTTTAAACGATGTCCAACACATTTTTTCCGGGGGGGCGAAATATTTTCTAGAGGGGCTTCGCCCCCCTGCGCCCCCTGGTTACGGGCCTGGTCATCACTGCAGCAAAATAATGCCAACGGATTCACGCCAGACGATGAGCACAAATCAAAACCTTTCTCGAAACTGTTTATCTGCATTTAAGAAAAGTATTACCTCTAATAAAGCAAAACGGTCTGCCATTGGTTTACAGTTTTTGCGGGTGAACAAAACTTCAAACGTGTTTAGCTGGTGTCACATTTCAATATTTTCGACCAATGTGAGGGTTTCGTTGTACCACCATGCAGTATCCCAGTATGCACTGATTTTTTCTGGTCGGCGTTTTTGGGATCAGAGTCATTCATATCCCAAATGCAGCAACTTGATACTAAGCTTCTGAATACTGTTTGCTGGTACAATTTCAACAAGTTATGAATGCCGCGAGTCTACAGTTTACAGGAAAACTTGAAAGTGTTACTTATTCAGTGGTAATACTTGGCTTACAAAACATATTATGAAAGATTTGTTAGAATCACTAAAATCTCCATCTTATGGACCAGAGTTTCGTAGTTTTAATCTTACGCTCGGTCACCACGTTTCATATAATTATCAGTCAAATAGGAAGAACAAATAGTCTTTGAATATTTGGTTGACGCTTATCCGTATATTCATCACTGGTTTCTGACATGTTCAAGTGATCATAATCAAAAAGTGCTATGTTTTTAGAAATATCATGAAAAACTGGCACAAGCGCAAGAACTTCAAAAAGCTGATGGTAACTACTTGTTCCTTGACACGGAATTTCCTCCCGAAGATCATTCATTAGTCTTTAGAAACGCACCTCCTCAAGGGGTTGTATGGAAACGTCCTCACGTAAGTGGTATAGCGCCTGAACAACTTAATGAAATTGAAATATTTGGATCACAGCAAGTATCTTGTAAAGTCTTTGCCAAACTAATTGACAAATTCTTAGTAAAGTAGCATGACAACTGGAAATATAAAACAATTACCTTCTATAGCTATTCACAGTGGTTTTCAAAATTTTCTAAAGATTTTATGGCGACTGTTCTTTGCATCATAGAATGATTACACATTTGGAGAAAATGCTTTAAGATGATTAACCTATTTTATGTTAACGTTATCTTGTATTTATTATCTTTCTTGTTATGCTATACCCAGTGCGCATTTTGTCCGGGTGTAGCACTGCAGACTAAATTTTTACTCTTAAAGCAAATGTTCGAGACACTTTATATTTGGGGAGTGTTGCGGGAGTACGGTGTTGACGAATGTCTGTTACTGGCCGTCAAGTCATTATATTCCTGCTGAGAAGCTTGTGTCAGTGTGGGTGGAGTTAAGTCACAACCGTTCGCCGTGGCTCTGGAACTCCGACAATAAAAGATGTGTGCTATCACCACTTCTCTTCATGACCTATGAATTGGATAGACAGACATATGCGGATTGGTAAAACACACGCAGTTCTGCGTGAGCTTTATTGCTCAGTGGTTACAGAACGGGAGCTTCCAATCAACGCAAAGCTGTCAGTCTTTGTTCGGATCCTCATTTACGAGCATGCATCCTGGGTAATGACTGAAACAGTGTTATCTCAAGCACAAACCGCAGAGATGGGGTTTTTGCGAAACGTTCATGGCGTGACGCTTCGCGACAAAGTGCCCAGCTGTGAAATTCGTAAAACCCTGAATGTCAAGCCACTTCTCTTCTGAGTGGAGAGATCTCAGGTGTGATGTTACAGCCACGTGTCCAGAATGCCCCAGGATATATTTGCGAGACGAGTCCTGCTGGCTACACCCACGGGAAAGCGGTCGTCCAAAGACCAAATGGTGTGATCAGATCTCCGACTTGGCTTGGTCTCATCTTGGTATGGAGCCGACAGAACCATCGGAAATTTCTGAAAAACGTGAAGGTGTTTCGGATCCTCCAAGGGCTGCTGCCCCGCGACCCTCCCCAGAAGAAAAGTCATTTTCATATTGAATGATGGATCTTGTCATCTGGATCGGGAAACCAAATGTTTTGTGACCAGTGACGGATTAACGCATAGGCCATGGCCTAGCGTCCAGCGCTTTTGGGGCCCCGTGCAACTCCTTCCTATGACCACTCATTACTAACTTAAAGGTTGCGAAACTGCGCAGAAGCATAATTTACTTTGAAACGTGCGGAAACTGCAGTCTAGAATCTTATCAGTAGAGTAACAACACGATAATATTTTTTGCTACGCAATATAAGAATGACAATACTGATCGGAGTTCTGCCCCTCTGCGGTGTTTGATGATCTTGCGTTGTTGTGAGCTTTTTGTCAGTGAAAGATTGAACATCAAGTAAGAAAGTGAAGGCTATGTGAAAGGCTTGATACTGAGGAACACGGCTGGTCGCGAGAAAGATACAGGCCGTCTCTATGAAAATGGTTACAAGCAGTAGCGTAGCCAAGCCAAAATTTATTCGGGGGTCAAATGTTTTGACTTAGCGAGCAGCAGTATTTTGTTCAGTACACTGCCTGTCAAAGCACTAAATGACAAGATATGCTAGGAATTTTGGGGGTAATGGCCCCCCTTGTCCACGCCTATGGTTGCAAGAAAATAGTAAAAAAGAAAGAACAGTACTTACTAATGTTCAATCTTCCACTGACAGAAACCTCGCAAGACCGCCAGACACTGCAGAACTTCTGATGAAAAGCAATATGGTCAGCATGGGCGTCGGAAGGGGGCAGGGGGAAAGACCCCCCTGGATTTTGAAAATTTCAGCAAAAAGTTTTTTCTTAGTTTCGAGTGGGAGAAAACAAAATTCTCTGGAAAAATCCCGTGGTGCCCCCTGGAAAAAATCCTTACGACGCCCATGATTATTCAGTATTGGATGCTACGTTCGGTTGTTACCAACTGGATTGCCCGCATACGGAGATTGCTTGTTGAAGTTCTATAAGTTAAATCAGCTAAAGCTGTTTCTCGTGAGTTTTACTTGAAAAAAACGGGTCTACATTGGGCTTACTCCATATGGTTAGCTGAGGGTGTTGCGACAATACTTTGCTGTGCAATACTTGTCCTCATACTGTTTACCATCAGCCCTATAGCATAGTGTGCAACCGTGGCGCCGGAGCTGGGGTTTTTGTGGTCCACGGGAAGGTCCATATTTTAAATAGAGTGTGGTCCTTGGGTCAAAAACCTAAAAATATATTAAGAGAAAAATAGTTTGCTGTTTACTTTCCCTTATGACCACACCAGTTCACCCGCTCCTGGCATTCGCTTCATCCAAACGCCGTTGCTCCACAAGTAAACATTACACTTTTGAAAGGGTATTGCCAATTTCCGTGGGTGGCCAGCCAGTTGTCTAACCCGCAGACCTTGACAAAAGTTTTATGGCCCGTGGACCAATCTGGTTATGTACATTTAGCCCGGCAGTTCTACATGGTTGCACACCCCTGGGATAGAGGATTAAAACACTATATTTTGTGTTGCTTGGAAAACGACAACTTAAAAACGGCATGAATAAACCCTGTGTCCACTGAATGGTTGATGCTTTTTTGGTCCATGAAATATGTGGTTACTGTAACATAGTAGTTTACGTGCAGCTAATCATATCAACAACTAGACGATATTTTCGAGAGCGACAACACGGTCCCACATGAAAATGTATGCATCCGAAAAATAAACCTACAAAACACGCTAGAAATCACGGAAATTTAATGAAGAGAATTTCTAAACTACACGAAAGAGCTATAAATTCCAAGAAAAGATCGCATTGTTATTTGTTCTTGAGAAAATGTAGGAAAGTCTTTAATTTCTGTTGAAGATCTAAAGCAATCGTAGAACCACAGTCAGCACCACAAAAGACAAATTTTTGAGGGGGTACTATATATAAGAGGGGCATACTTTCACGCTTTCCAGACAAACGGTCAAACAGGTCACACCTGCGTGGGGCCCCAAAAACTAAGATGGCCTAGGGCTCCGTGCTCCCTAAATCCGTACGTTCCTGTTTGTGATTCCGAGAAACTTTATGATGGTAACGTTGCGAGGTCAAAAATGTTTTCTTGATCTTATTTACGATGTTTTGTTCTTCAACAGCAAATGACAAAAAATCCATTCCTGGTCAAAGACGGCTTTTCAAAAAATGACATTGCCCAGGGAATGCTCGGTGACTGCTACTTCCTCTGTGCTGCTACGGCTCTCGCCACCAGACCAAAGCTTTTGAAGCAGGTAAAGCACGTTTTTACGTCTGAGAAGGCTGACTAGTTATTTTGCTAAAAGCACCAAGCGACCTGGCTCGATATTGTGGTTCTTCATTGTAGAAAAGATGTGCTGTTACAGAAAATAGCAAATACTCGAAACCTTCGGTCAATTTGTTTAACACACTCTTTTTCGTTTAATGAAGGAACCATATAAAATGAAACCAAGCGACATTGAAAATCATTTACGTAAATAAGGAAAGAATACAAATCAACAAAATTATCATATTTCCTTAAGCTCTCTTTGCATTTTAGCGATCAACTTCCTGAATGATAAAGGCGCAGTTCGGCGCATTAATACAAGCGACAGTAGCTGTGAAATCCTAGCGCACAGACTGACCGAGGGTTCAACTGTGCGCTGAAGGATCAAATAGTAATATAAGACAAATAAACGAAAGTCAATATACCAAGCGTACAGTGGAGTGGTTAAAAATACTTTGGTTTCTCTCGCTGAAGCGTCACTGAAACGGATCGCTCTGAGTCGAGCTCACCAAACGTAACCGAGGGATAGCGCAGAAGCGATTAAGACTTCATCACAATAGTTACGTATCAGTGCAATTCACGCTTTAAACCAAACAGTGCACTACGCAATTACCCAATAATCTACGTCAACAAGGGTAAAGAAGGCAACACCAGATAAAATAGATTTTGCTTGCTCTAGAACATGGGCTCCTTACCTGGGGTACATGTACCACTAAGCTGTGTTTTTTCGCTGAAACATTTCGGTCGTTTTTTCTGAGATATTTTGGTCACTGAAACATTTCGGTCATTTGTCTCACAGTTGTATTAAAACTCACAATAGCAGTGCTTTTAGCCTATATTTTCCAACGTTCTGACCAAAATGACAATTTTTTCCGGTCATTTCAAAAACGTTTCGGTCTATGAGCGAAAAAAAGCAGCCCCTAGGGGTAGATTTGCCTATATGAAGGGGTACATTTGAGGTTAGCAATAGAAGAGAAAAATATATTTATATATTATTTATTACCAACTATTTATACATATATCAGTGAATGTTCTTTTCGAAAATCGTTACCTTTGTAGTTTTAAAAACTAAGAGTTCTATTAAAAATTTAGTGGGTATTGTTATTTTACTCAGCCTTTTTGTCATAAGCAATTTTAGGGATGCTCCCCTGTCAAAATGCTGAAGGGGTACATGGTCAGAGAAAGGTGGGGAGCCCCTGCTCTAGAAAAGTCATGAGTTTGGTTTGAAATCAAACCAAATTAAAATGCAGTTTACAAAGTTATTTTGTAGATTGTGCCACCAGATCAAAATCTCAAGAAAAATGGCAGCTCTTCAGAATATACAGGGTTGCTTCGTTTTCGATTTTGGCGCTTTGGGAAATGGATTGAAGTGGTAGTCGATGATAACCTTCCAACAAACCAAGGGCTTATGCCTTTATATGGAAGAAGCACAGATCCAGAAGAGTTTTGGATTTCTTTGTTGGAGAAAGCTTATGCTAAGTAGGTTGGCAGCAGTAGATCACATTCAACTGATTGTTTTGTTAGTGACCTTTGCTGCAGAAAGGTATTTTCTGGAGACATTGATATATCATTTTAGGATTACTGATTAATCCGAAGAGCCCTGGTCATTTTTACAAATTAAACAATTGTACCTATACACCAATGATTGAACCATTAAATGCATAACTGCTATTTCCCACCTTCAGTAAGTTCATATTTTTCTTTTTTTATCTTAATGTTTTAATTATTTTGATGAAAATGCCTTAAAAAACATTTTAATTCACAAAAAGAGTATTGGTTTCAGCGCATTTACTGTGTAGTGTTTTTTTGTTCAAACAGAATACATGGTTCCTACGAAGCTTTAAACGGTGGTCAAAACACAGAAACTTTAGAAGATATGACTGGTGGCCTTGCTATACAATACAATCTTTCCGAAGCTGACAAAGGTTCAGTTTTCAACAAGATCGTCAGGTACGCTCTGTTGCGAAAAGTGTTTAAAATGTTGAACAATAAATTACTATTTTATTCAAATAATTTTCACAGAATAATTGGAAGAGATTTTATTCAACTAAAAAAGTGATCCACATTTTACAAAATTCAACTGCTGATGACTTGTTTCCATGTGCCAATTTAAAATTCGTATAAAGGTTTTTCATATCAAATTAAGAAAAATATTTTTCGCTTGTTCATAACGCCTAACCGTGTGGTATATGCATAGATATGCATAGATATAATCAAACCAGGTTAACGCCACCTTTAACGCAAACTCAAGCCAATCAACTCACATGCACTAACTGTCTCATCTGTCTCACCAACGCATGTAAAGCTGAGAACAGCAAAAGTCGCGAGAATACTTTTCAAAACTTGTTGAATTCCAACCAAAAGCTAGCATCTTCTTTAATGTTAGAAAACCGTAAATATCGATCTGTTTGCATGAAACAAACAATGAAATCGTCAGCTTAAGCGAAAATTCAGAGTGGTCACTAACAAATCTTACTCAACTCCGAAAGCTGAAAAAAAGCCATACCACGGTTCGCTTGGTTTCTGACCAAAGAATGGTGCAAAATGATATTTTGAGAGGCGTGCACGTTTTCTGCTGGGTGATGAGATAAGAATTCTTCTGTGGGCCGAATCAAAGTTTCTCTATACGCGAATAGTGGAATAGCGTATTTAACAGACTGCAGTAGTTAAGGATTAAAGCAAATCAAAATATTTTGCTTTGTTGTTGGAAATGTACTGAAACAAGAAAAAAATTTTATATAAGATTTTAGGACTGAGGGTACGTGATGTTACGTGAAGTCGATTTCCTTAAAAAATTTTCTCGATTGATTCGCTTGGGTCACCTTTGTGGAGATTATAGTTACTTCAAACTCGTTTGACTGACGAAATGCACCATGTTGTGATTCCAATGTGATTGCAACTTAAAAAAGACGGAAGCTTTTCAAATATTGAGTGTAATAATTTTGCTTAAAAGAAACTTTTGAGCACAATAAATATATTTTTCCTGATTCCAGTCAAACGTAAGGGGTCACAGTCGTTTGATTGAATTTGTGATCAATGTTTGGCGCAAGTTGAGCGGAAACTAGAAAAGCAACCCTAAACATACGAGTATATGTTTGTTTATGGTATTTTTGTGAAGACGATCGTCAAATTACAAGCATTAGTATTTCTGTGGAAAACATAAATCAAATTAACACAACATCACAGGTAGGGCTATGTAACAGGCTTATATAAAACCGTTTTACTGTGCAAATTTTTGATCCAACCGAAGTAGTTTTATCTATTTATCTAGTACTGCTATTTAACGCATAACAATAGCAAATGGTAAACATCCAATGTGTCGTTCTGCTTTTCCGAGAACAGCTTTTACACATATATTACCCAACATGAAAAACAAACTGTCAATCTTTTTTGACTGGTAGGCATAACTTTTCCCAAAAATATTTGTATTTAAATTTTTTTCTATTTAAAACAAAATACTTGTGGCAAAGAGCACGATTTACACTAAAATATAAGAGGATTTGGATCAGCCGTGACAAGTAAAAACAAAGCAAGGAAAACATTCATTTGTTATGCCTACTATAACCAATAAAATAAAAAGCTGCAACCAATAAAAACAAAGAAACAAAAACTTTAATTTGCTATAACCACAGGTTAAGTTCAGCGTCGAAACAAAATCCTTTGCTGTTCACCCTTCGTCAACCGTTTTTCAGTGGATCTAAGTACCATATTTCACCCCGAAATTACAACCATATTTTTACGAGATTTGTCAACAAAATTCAATCATTTTCATAATCATAATTAATCATAATGCTGCGTTGTTTTTCTGAGTTGCTGTTAAAATAGACAAATACACAAGACTTTCCAAGGATGCCGTAAGTTTTTCTTCAACTTGAAACAAAGCCGACAATATGACAGGAGCCTCGCTGTAAACATGTTGATCAAATAATAAGTATCTGCCCACTTCTGGAACTTGGTGAGAAGTAAATCAAACTGAATACCAATCAGTTAAAACTGCACTGCACGTCTAAACATTCATGTTTCGAATTTTTTCGTAGAGGTCTTCAACACGAAAGTTTCATTTGTGCAAGTCTAATTGCAATTGGAGCAGCTGTCAACGCTACTGAAAAGGAGGGTTTGGTGGCTAACCACGCGTACTGTGTCACTGCAGCAACAACGGTAAGGGAAGCATATTTAACGCGTCTGATATATTTCATCCATATCATCATGATTTTATGGAATAAAAAGACAACGGAATACTTTTCGTAATGGGTAAATATAAAACATCCATTGTGGCCACAAGAAGCTGGGATGTTTTTGACCGAACTACGAAGGAAAGACTGAAAAGAGTCAACAATAAATCTTGAATGCAGAAAGTTGAATTTTTTGCTTGAGGAAAGAATATTTTCTGTATTGCTGAGCTTACATCTAAGGCTTAGATGTAGATTCTAAGCCATAAGCACAGCGCCTGCGATGCACAGTTTATTCTGTATGGCGCCCTACCATTGTAGACAAGAAACAATGGTCACAGTAGTTTACATTTACAACATCAGCCTTTGACAGTGTCGATCACTAACTTCTCTTAAAGGTTTATCTAAGACTGCTGCGGGCCGCACAAAGGGTGCTTGGAGGCAGCATGCGGATCATAAAACAGTGGTTGAGAACCACTGGTCTGAAATTTAATTTTGTCACAAATTTATCAAAAATAATTTCACGAATAATTTGTGTTGCGGTTTTACAAATTATACTCTTTAAATAAAGAATCCCATGAATATTTAAAACCCTGGATCGTTAACCCTGCGTTTTCGTCATACGAATTGCAACCCAGGAATGTCGCCCGTTATCAAAAAATAAAAAACAAAACTTTCATTCAATTAGGTTGATTGCATAAATTACCATGGAAACGTAACTTTTATTCCGTGGTTTGTGCACTAATAAAGTTACTTTGAACTTTAACTGGATGCTTTATTGATGAAAAGGAAAACCACACCTGACCGGGTGGAACTCACCCAGCGTTAGTATCCAGAGAGATGATACAAAAATCTTACATAAAAAAGCTAATGAAAAAATATTACATTTGAAGAACCTCTCCTGCTCCATGCTGATAAGGAAGCAAATCCTGAGTGAAGCACGCCCTGAGTGAATTACAGCCCTTGATTTCCACAATTGCAGAACTATATCACATGGGAGAAAAAGTCACAATAACTATTAAACGCAGGGTGATTTTCACCCGAAACCGTGAACTTTTCTCCTTAGCGGAAAAGCGCAGACAGCGAGCACGAGCTCACGGCATGAGTCAAGAAGTCGACAAACATCGCCAGGTGTTGAAGCGCGGAAGGCGCTCCTGCGCTTGCTTAGTTATGAACCACGTGGTCACCTCAAGTGACTGGGTGGGATCCACCCTGGGTTAGCGATCTAGGGCTTGTGTAACAGACGTCGTTCTGCTATGAATCAAAACGTGACAATTGACTTGTGTTAAAGTTTCTTTAGTCCGGCCCTCTAACAAAGACCTAAGTCTGAATGTGGCCCCTTTCAGCAAAGAGATTGAGGACCACTGCCTTAGAGGAAGGTTTTTAACTTCGCTATTTGTTTTAAAAATAATAGGGGCTTGACCTCAAAATTTTCGGCTGGTAACGATCCTGGCTATATGATGACACAATGCTAGCAAAATACATGCATGTGCAGAAGCTAAACTTTAGACTTGGCATTCTCTAAACCAGGGGTCTCAAACTCAAATTGCCACATGAGGACTTATAAGGTAACCGCGGGCCACATTATGACGCTGACGCAACAGTAGCGGTACTTGAACCTAAATTTTACATCTTATTTCGTGCGAAAGGTATCATGAATTACAGGTAAATCAATTCTAGCCGTCTCTCCACGATCGTATTAATCAGTTCTAGTCTTCTAAGGAACTTGTTCAATCGCTAGCTGAGCACTTTTAAACACCAGTGAATAAACTAACGTAAATGTCATTCGTTTCGTTTATTTTCATGTCTGCGTTTCCTCTAGGGAGGGTTGCGGGGACAGGGTACACGACTTTTTGGTCTTGCCGATTCGGTCTGAGCCGTTTCGCTCACGGGACTTTTCGGTCTTGGTCGTTCCGGTCTTGAGACATTTCGGTCAGGCTATGAAATCTTGCAGAAATCTTGTTTGTTCACTTTTTAATGCAAACGTACTTAAATCAACGAAAGATTTTATTTAAAAAAGCTTTAAACATGATCCAAGATCCAACAGTTAATCAGCATGAACCTAAATCACAAATCAGCATAATCAACATGAATGACTTTCGTTATCATCAGCAAGCAAGTTACATCATGATCGACATTTTCAATTAAATACAAATACTTAAAACTCATAATACAATTCAGATTTAATCGCAATCATGACTTCCCAAAAGGGAGTTGGTATAACACTAGCTAGCGTGACATTTCGCCTGCCTATATAATCATTTAGATAAACAAATGCAATCAGTTGTTTATGTACAGAAATGTCCCCACACCGAAACGGCCAGAGCGAAACTGCCCAAACCAAAACGGCTCATATCGAAACGGCTCAGACCGAAACGGCCAGACCGAAAAGTCGTGTTCCGGCGGGGGCAACATCCATAGGAGGACTTGGAATACCTCACGATCAACAACAATCTCAGATACTTCCGCTGGCTCCACACCAAGACGGGACCGCGCAAGGTCGGAGATGAAGCTATTCCACCTAGGCCTTGGACGACATCCGCGTCGCTCTACCGTGAGTTTAGCCAGCAGGGCTTGCTTCGCCAATCTTTTTTGGAGCATTCTGGATACTTGGCCGAACTAACGTGGTTGTGTTCTCTCAATTCGGAGAAGTGTTTCGACATTCAGGGCTCTGCGAATTTCACAGCTGCACAATTTGTCGCGAAGTGCCACACCAGTGGCGTAACGAGGGCGGCACAATGCCCGGGCGGCGAATCCCTGGGGAGCGCAGAAAAGTCCCAGCAATGTCGCAGGTTTTTTCTTCAATGCAGTACATTTACTCCCAAAAGATCTTGGGTTCAAATATGGAAGCGACAAACTTGTGTCTTTCCCCGGGCGCAATCTAACCACCGTAAGCCCCTCTGTCACACCGTGGACTCCCTAAAAATCCCATCTTTGAAGCTTGCACCTGAGTTAATATTCTTTCGGTCATTACCCAGGATTCATGACCATAGGTAAGGATCGGAACAAAGACCGATTTGAAAACTGACAGCTTAGCGGTGTTTGAAAGCTCCCGTTTTCTGACTACAGAGCAATAAAACTCACGCAGAACTTCGTTAGCATTACCAACCCGTGTATCAATCTCCTCGCTCCGCCTTCCGGAGGCTCGTAAATACCACCCCTAGGTACTTGAACTTCTCCACCTGCTGCAGTGTATTGACGCATACACTGCCTTGGGTTTGTAGAGAGACATAGTAGCCTACCTCGGTATTTTTCGCACGCAGCAGAAAACCGATCGAGTGCATGCTGAAGACTGTTGTGAACATGCAACCAGTACCAAATTGTATGCAAAAAGTAAACGGTTGATCCTGCACCTCCTGACTGTGACACCCTCGTCAACTCGGCTGTGACTGTCTATCCAATTCATGTAGACCAATGATTCTCAACCCGGTTCTGAGGGCCGCATTCGGCTCCCAGGCACCCTTTACGAGGCCCTCAGCTGTCTTTCAATAAAACGTCTAAGATTTTGTGTAACAGACTTCGTTCTACTATAAAACAAAACGTGTCAATTGAATTGCATTAAAAATTTTTACTAAAGATTTCCAACAAAACAATCATGTAGGTCTAGATTTGGTTCCTTTCAGCGAAAAGGTTGAGAACCACTGATGTAGGCTATGAAAAGGAACGGTGACAGCACAAACCCTTGTCGGAGTCCAACACCAACGGTGAAAGGTCGTGATTTAACTTTCCCGACATGGACACAAACTTATGAGCAGAAATACAGTGACTTGACAATCACTCACAGGCGGCCCTCAACACCTACTCCCGCAACACTTCCCAAAGCTTTTCACAAGGAACCCGGTTATATGCTTTCTCGAGGTCGACAAAGCATGATAAGATGTCTTTGGTATACTCCGAAGATTTTTCAAAATTTTGCTGGAGGGTGAAATGTGGTCTGTGGTGCTACGGCCGTGACGAAAACAGCACTGGATATCAGTTGAGTTGAGTTTATTTGGCGAAAATTAAGAATTTCAAAGACGAGTACCATTCAGCTTTGGGTTAATTATTTCGCGGTATCTTTTTTCATTGCACTGCAAAACGTAAATGTTAGTTATTTGAAGATTCCCAAAAAGCATCGCAGGCCGCACAAAAGGCCGTCGCGGGCCACATGCAGCCCGCGGGCCGCGTGTTTGAGATCCCTGCTCTAAACCTTTTTTCTTTTGCACTGTTCCCCGGATCGTTTCTTCCTACATTTTATATCTGTAGGACGTGTTTTCAAGGATCATTTCCTCCCAATAGTTTCATAGTACGCTAAAGCATTTTTTCAATTTCTTTTAGATCAAGCTGACGACTGGAACCTCAGAAAAAATCGTACGACTCCGAAACCCTTGGGGAACAGATCGGGAGTGGAAAGGAGCTTTCAGTGACAAGCAAGTTTTTTCATATGGCTTTTGTTTCATTTTTGCGAAGACGCTTAGTGGATGAAAGCGTCAAGCAGATATACACTGCTTCAGTTTTGGCAAACTACAAGGAAAATATAAAAATTCTAAAGTGTTCTAATTACGTTGCGTAGGCAGACAATATTATTTAAACGCGTGACTAAGGTGAGCTTGATTTATGGCGTTTCAGAAAATTTTTAACAAACTTTTTTTAATCAAACATTTCACCTTAATTAATCGTCTACAGAAAAAGTGTGAGTTATGCTCTTATATAACCCTACAGTGCCTTGTTAATCATCTTATTATCACTCATTTTGGAACAAGATATCGATACAACTGTGAAGCATATGCGTGTGAGCCCAGAAGCATTTTGTGTGCCGTACATTTTTAAAGTTAATACAATTTCAATGTAGTTAATCATTTATAAAAAATAGAAAAACGATAGGAAAGTTACAGATTTTAAGCAACAGACTTTACAACCCGAGTCTGGACGTTTCGTTCAAATTGGCAAGGAAAGATACGGCAGTAGCGGTAGCAGATATTCAGTTAGACCAGTGGTCTCAAATCTTTTGTGTTAACAACTTTTTAAAGAAAATTTTGCTGAGATCGTTTTACAGGATGAGCAGCATCAATATCCCCAGCACGGTGTCTACAGCAAGAAACCGTGGATTTTTTTGTGATAACCAGAGTGCTTCTCTCAGAGAGAAATGACTGTAGCTCTCTGCGTTTCGCGTATCAAAGTGTCAAAGTGACTTTTGCACTTCTAATGTCATTGGCTAAACAAAACAGAGTTTCCGTTTGTTATAAAGTTAGACATAATAGGCACAAAACTGCATATCAACGTGCTCGCTTGTATTTTTTAAATTCCAGGCTATCTTTTTAGTCGTCGTTTGATGTTGTATGATAACTTTCTAGCAAGCGTTATTTTGCTTTTTATTGCAAATTTTTGCATGAAGGTCAGGCATTTGGGAGAAAGTTGATGATGCAACGCAGAAAAACTTAAATCGACAAATAGCAGGTGATGGTGAGTTCTGGATGACTTTGGACGATTTTTGGACTCGCTTCACATCAATCACTGTTTGCACTCTCGGACCAGATTTCAACCAAGATGGTGACGCTTTTCATTTACGGTATGTGTTGCTTGGAGTTGATTTTGCGTTTTGCAGGTAGAATATGTTTAATTTTCTCAATCATTTAACGCGTCGGTTGCAAAGATAGAAAAAATTGCAAAAGACGGGTGAAATCTTTGTCTTAACGATCTGAACAGGATTTTCTGAATACACCAGAGCTTAGTGATAAATCTCCACAAGGACGAAAGCAGCTAAATCTAATCACAATGTTTTTTACTAGGAAATCGATTTCACGTTATTGACGCATCTTCAGTACTGTAAATTGCAAGCAAAAGCTTACGGGTGAAATGATGAAAGACTAAAACAAGACTTAGCGCAGAGATTGCCACCCTGGGATACATGTACCCCTAGGGGTACATTTGCCTATCTGAAGGAGTACGTTTATAGTACAGCCGCAACAAATTAACTCTGAGACATAAAAACGGAGTCTGCCTTCATAGTTCCAAAATTCTGAAAGTTCTATTAACAATTCAGTAGATTTTGTTATTTTACTCAGCCTTTTGGTCATAATTTATAGTTAGAAGAAATTTTTAGCGGTGCATGCTCATCTGCCGAAATGCTAAAGGGCACATGGTCACATGGGCGTCGGAAGGGGAGGGCAGGGGGGGCCTTTATCTAAGTCAAGGGTTCCCAACCTTTCTCTGACCATGCAAGTTCTCTGACCATGCATTTCTCTGACCAACCTTTCTCTGACCATGCATGGGGCAAGCCACCCCTGGATTTTGACATTTCTATCAGAAAAAGGCAGTTTTCTTCGTTTTGAGTGAAAAAAAACAAATTTCACCATATTTGTCCGTCCCTGGAAAAATTTTGTTAAAATCCGCTAGAGGCCCTCACCTGGAAAAAATCCTTCCGACACCCATGCATGGTCAGAGAAAGGTTGGGAACCCTTGACTCAGATAAAGCACACGAACTGCAATTTCAAACACACGCTGTGACATTTAGACTTACAGAAAGTGCGCGAAGTGTAATTTCAAATACACGCTAAGGCCATTATGCTGTTATCAACGAAGTTGAAAAGCTGAACTAGCGCCAATTGTCGGATGACTGATTTCAATCAACCGCCGTGAATGAGTCACTCAAGCATTGGTCGACCGTACGGGGCCCGCACAGCTGGAAACTGCTGGCCAACGTAATTGGACTGTAATTCAGGGATTTCGTGTCCGTGTCGTCGATAAGTGTTGTTGAGCTTTCTAGGTATCTTCCTGCCATGCTCTGCTTTCAAACCTGTGCGCTGATTCCGACTGCACCTATCCAGCTTTCAGTGAAAATTCTCAGCAAGGGAAGTTGGAAACGTATTGAAGCAAGAAAAAAATCGTACATAAGACTGTAGGACAGAGGATGCGTGATGTTACGTGAAATCGATTCCTTAAAAAAAATTTCTCGATTGAAGCTTTTCAAATATCGAGTGCAATGTTTTTGCTAAAAGAAACCTTTTGAGCACAATAATTACCTTTTCCTCATTCCAGTCAAACGCAATGTACCACAGTAATTTGACTGAAATTGTGATCAATGTTTGGCGTAAATTGAGCGGAAACTAGAAAAGAAACCCTAAACATACGAGCGTATGCTTATTTATGGCATTTTTGTGAAGACGGTCTACATCTACAAACTAGTAGCAGTTGTATTTATGTGGAAAATTAAATCAAATCAACACAAAATCACAGGTAGTGCTATGCAACAAGCACATATAAAACTGTTGAGGGGTTCACGTTGATTTAGATCGGGGTGGGGAACCTGCGGCCCGTGGGCCAAATGCGCCCCGCGCGAACTTTTGATACGGTCCGCATCAGAATTTTCCTTACCCAAGTTAGAACACAACATCGCGTCAAAGCGAAAGTCCATGACAAGCACACATGTAGTAAATCAAGAGAAGTTTCTATCGCTCCTTGACATAGTTTTTTCTCCTTGCTTTCCTTTGGAAGATAAAGGTAGAATTTTAAGATAGACTTAATTAATTTTTGCGACCTGCCAGTGATATTCTACAATTCATACGGCTCGTAATAGTAAATAGGTTCCCCAATCCCTGACTTAGATACTAATTTTGTCTGAGTTTACTAACCGCCAAATCAAAATCAGTTACACTGTCAGAAAAACTTGAGATATGTCGCACTTCGTGGAGATCATGGGTATAGCAGTGAAATTGAAGATATTTTCCAATTTCGTCACACGCAAGAAGCACAGGATAGCAACCTTATTTTATGATGCGATGATTCAAATATTGAGCGGTCACCAAAAGTCATTTTTACGATTGTGTGCGTTTTGCAGGGACGGTGAGTAGCAGGTGCTTATATTAAGATAATATTTTCCATGCTTGTGGAAGAAACAAGTTAAAGGATAAATTAGCCTCTGAAAAAGTTTCACTGCGGCAGAAAAACTAATCGCGTTAAAATTTAGACCCCGTACCAGTTGAAGGTATATGTTTTTGCACAATGCGCACTGTATTTTGAGGCGGACAAGCGATAAAATTGCTTTGAGTTCATTACAATAGCGACTTTCACCAAAGTCCTGTAAAAAGTTTCAGCGGTTCCGTGGAGGAACGAAAAGTAATTGCTTGTTGGCAAGATTGATAAAACAACTGAAAGTTTGCAGAAAAAAAGCATGACCACATTGTCAAAAGTTTTGTACACAACAATAAAATCTGGGATTGCACTGTATGGCAAGTTGAACAACACCAGCTTTATATCTCAACTTCGCTCATTTCAGTGGACGCCATGTTTTTCTAACAGGTGGTTCATGTCTTCGGCTCGAGGCTCATGGATTCCAGGAGTATGTGCCGGAGGCGCAGTGCATTTTCCTTCTTTCCACACTAATCCACAGTATTTGTTGCACATCAAAGAGCCAGGTATTGCTAAAAATTTTCCTCGCATTTCCTGCAAATCTATTTCCGCTATTAACCTTCATCACTTCCCTGCCAGCAGAGCAAAGCAAAATAATTTGCTGATGGAAGTTATCTTTGTTGGCAAATACTCATTTTAGCATTGTTTAGCTGAAGATATTACTTTAAAAAAAGATTCTGGATGAATAAGATATGACTTAAATGTTTTCCTTGTATCTCCACATTTTAATATTGGCTTTTACCTAAATTTTGCAATACCTTGTTATAAATTTGGGTGTTTTTACTGTAATAAGCAAGGTTCTAACCATTCCGTATATCGACATACAGGGTGGCCATCTTTTCCTTTTTGTAAAAAAAACTTCCTGACAAGTTTTCATTTAAATCCATTGACATTTACTACCAAGTTGCGCAAGGAAGTTAAAGTGTATAGCTCATAATCTTGCGGCGAGACACAAGCAATTTACCATGGTTTGGCTATGTGGCACTTTGATTATTTTACCGCCGTAAATTACCATCTAGGGGAGAAGTGCTTCAGATTTTGTTTGATTTTTACTGAGAAATAAACGTGATTTGAAAAGTAGTAACACTAAACAGTATCTTTGCTTTTATCTGTGTGGAGTCGGGCATGAATTCCAAAACGCCATCAAAATCAGGTACTTAACCAGGTGAAAAAATTACACCAGGAATGGCAAAACTTGAAGAGGTCACGCAATCAGAATAACTAAGTTAGTCAAACAGACTTCCAGGCTTCATTGAATGACAGCTTCGACAAATCACACTGTAAAGCAGCGTTAGATATGATCAAGATCAAAGCAAATCGCCAGTTCCTCCTTGCCCAGAGGGAAGAGGGTCGCGGTGACTCCATGATTAGCGATAACGTTGTTCTATTCAGGAGAGAGGAGCGAGTAACAAGCAGACTATTTTCAAGAAGAAAAAGAGAATCTTGGCAAAAACGTTTCATGTTGCGCAATCTTCTGACTTATCCATACTGAAATCCAGTGAGTAAGAAATGGATACACAGCCAGACGATCAACTTGTGGATTGTCGTGCTCCGGACAGTCTGGAACGCTGCAAAATATTCGCCGAAATTCTGTCGAGGGAGAATTCCTGCAGCAACCCCAGAGTTAGTAGCAGCATTGGACCAATACCACTACGCATAAAGTCGTTCGTATTTTCAATGCACTGGCCTAGTCCAAGATACTGTCCCACCGAACCGATGGTCTGATAGCAAGAATTTAATTCACAAAACCTCCAAGGTGGATCACCAGAAGCTGGCGGACGAAATTAGGGATGGTTTTGACCCTCACACGCCACTGAACACACGTTGGAATGGTAAGATCATGACTGATTACGAGCATTATGATGACACCAAAGTAGACTGTTTTGCAACGCTGTCCCAAAACTGAAAGTGGGCAAAGCGCAGGCCTACGTCGAAGCTGAAGTAGTGGTCTTGGAAGTACATATTGTAGGTGGGAGATGGCGGATGTTATAGGTGTGTTGCAACCTCTCTGTCGGCGGGGCTTTGGATGTGCGATTCTCCACGAACGGGATGTTTGCGATGAATAGCACCTGAATGCATGTGGCTCGAACAATCAATAACATAGTGATCTCGCCGGGTGACGTCTACTGTTGCTTGCTGCCACAGTGTGAAGCTTTGCGCACTTCCCGCTCGGGCTTTCCTATCGTAATAGGTCCAATGTGTTTCGACACAACCAGCGTCAACACTGTCTATGTGGACAGAGTCTGTTCTGATCGAAACTGCTCTCACGAAACAACTCTTGAATTTAACCTGCCGACATCATATATCCGAGATTGTTCGTGAGAAGGTTTTCTCTCTGTAACGTGCTGTCGAAGTTTTCGAAGTACCCAGTCACCAGCTTATTCGTTCGGTTTTGCCACTTCTAGTCAAATTTAGGTAAAACGGACTTTTGCAAATCTCTGAAAATTCCGGCTGAGCAATTACAATCTTTCCGCGCAGACATCCTGGAGTCAGCAACCGACCAGCATGACAATAAACATCCTCGGGACGATTACATAGAATTATTGAAACCCCGTGTCAAATTTTGAAGGAGTATCAAAGCGCTAGGTGTCAAATTCCGCTATCCTGGTACACTTCATCGAGCCAGGTTGATGACATATGCGATACATTCCCACAAAATGTGGATGTTCAGAAAGAATTTCCAACTCCACCCTCGTACCACTGGCCGGCAGCAACAGCAGCCTAAAATAGGCCGTTGGTATACCTGCAATTAAGCCACACAGGCACTTCTCAACGAACTAAATTTTATGAAGTACTTAACGATGTACCCCGAAGGGGAACTAGCTCGATAATGCAATATGGCCTACTTCGGGCACCTGTGGTACTTCTTGGAGGTTTTTGTAGGCTTCGCAAACCCTAACAGCGATAAGAGGTAGATGTTTCGCAACATGGCAAGTAATCACTGACCCAAAGCTCCATCAAACCGAATTGTGCTACCTGTTGATGTTGCTGAGAAAAAACTGTCAGAGTTCTGCACATTTGCAACTGAACAATTATTAACAATGCTTGGACTAGACAGGAGCCTAAGACCATTAATCCTAAGGAAGGATCTGACAATGAGGCGTACCAAAGTGCAAAGAAACCGTTTCTGCGCTGAGGGTGACAAACGGTCTGGCAGAAGGAGGTGTGGTGTTTATGAGAGTGACAGAGTTCAATTTTTCATTGGCCAGAGATGAGAAACAGAAACATCCCATTTTGCAGGTGGTGGAGCATCATCGAAGAAAATTTTCCATAGCGAAAAAAATTAAATGATAAGTAAACTGTTTGATTGAAAACAGACTAAACAACGCGTTATTGTATACGTATGTGCCTAAAATGTCTGTAGATGAAAATTACATGAATATGATTGCTTCATAAAATTTCTTTTTTGTTGCTTTTTGCGGGTTTTTCAACTTCCTTACACAAGTGGCAAACGTTGGAATATTTTCTTGAAATTTGGCAGGCAGTGTTTTGTCACCAATTGTGATATTTTAGTGCCTTGTTCAATTTAAACTTTCGAAATGAAGAAATTTAAAATGCCCCGCTTGTTAGTCAAGTTTCTCCAAACGGTCAGAATAAATCTATTTAAGCTTAAGTTTGGATAAGCTCCTCCTTAAGTTGCGGAAGAAGTTCTGAAGTCGTCATTACGGTTTGTTTGTAGCAAAACAATACTTGTAGTTTTGTTCTCTAAAGATTTAATGAGCTCACAGACAGTGATGGAGGGCATGATTGCTGCAGCTATGAATGAAATTTACTTTAGACTGCAGCAACCCGTGCTAACTGCTATCAATAAAAACATTAGATACAGCTTTTAATGTACTGCACTTTTTACGCCTAACCACGAGTTAGCGATAACAACCTGTGTACTTTCAGTGGTAATAAGGCAAACATTTAGGCCGTTTAATGCTTTCGCAACACGTTCCACAATTTTCATGGGCATGAGTAGTTTAAGCATGCTATAACAAAAGTGCATGAAATTTTTGCTTGAGTTTTTAAAAAGTTGTTTATCAAGGAACAATGGTGGCATGATTTCGCTGTTGCTGCTTATGATGGCGGCAGGGCACGAAATACTTTGTTCAGTTTCGGTTTCATTATACTCGCCGTCGTAGTAGCGGCGAGGGGCAGCACGCGGCTACTCTCGCGGTGAATGCTGCGTTGGCGGCAAGTCAGCGTCAACGCCGCACGTGGAACGTTGCTTTGCAACAATCCATTAAACGCCGAGCACGAGGCTAGACAGGCTGCAAGTTCCGGTTTTCGGTATGACTTGACGGGGAATCGAATCCATCCTGGTAACTTCAGTGGCGCGTGCTCAACACACATGTGCCACCTGACGGGTGAAACGCTTTGTGTACTTCGTAGTTAAATCTCCAGCATATGCTGTTTTAGACACACCAGCAGAAGATCTTGAAGAAGAAGGCGATCCTAAATGCTACGTGCAAATCGGTTTGATGCAAGAGCATAGACGAGTTGACAAGAAAACAGTAACACCCACCTACGGGATCGGAATAACTTTATTTAAGGTTAATTGCGTCTATTCATTTCAGTCAAATCAAAGCAATATACTTGCATGTCTTTTTCAGCCATGAGTCACTTTTATCATTCACTGCATTGAGTAACTGCTTTGGCACTGGCTTTACTTTTTATCGAATGACGTAAAACTTGATGTTGCCCCTAAACAAAGAAAATATGATAGTAAGTAGTCCAAAGAAAATGAGGAACTCTTTAGTTTTTGTATTTCCGGGGAATTAGTGCAAATTTTAACTGATTACAGTACATGATGTTGATGCTTTATCACATTATTTTAACACTTTGGCGGGAAATTTGAGGTGGACCAAGAGCATCATCTACTTAGGCCAAATAACAGATAGGAAGACATAGACAGAACTTGCAGATGAAACTGTGGTAAAGTGAACTGGTCCATCAGATCTTGATAAACTCGAACCGATGCTATCATATAAAACAATCGTGTGGCTGTTGGATTCTCAAATAGCAAAGTTGAACCCTTTTTCTTGTTAACAGTTGTCCTCAGCTGTGAAGACCAAACTGGATTACAACTCAATATTTCGCAATCCGATCGCAGCAAGAAACAAAGGATATCTCCTAGCTCGAGAAAATTGCCTGACCGCTTCACTACAGCCAGGATTTTACCTCCTCATTCCTTCCACGTTTAACCCTAACGAAGCCAGTACATTTTACATTAGAGTCTTTACAGAGAAGGAGATAGGTTTTTCCGAATTATCTTCTTGAAAACGAGCCAGGGCACACGTGGCATTGTGTTTGTTTTGGTTGTTCTAATCTAATTTTGATGTCATAACCTTTGGCAAGTAACTGTCTTTTGTATAGAAAAGTCTTTCTTTTTGCTTGCAGAACGTTCGATGCTTTCAGTGAGTGTATATCTGATTGTTTCTTGGAAAAACTATTTTCTTTTTAGGCATCAACCATTTTGGTAAAAACAACTGCACATCACTTCCTCAAAAATGCTTTTCAATTTCCATTTGTTGCCAAAACTAACATAACATGATTTATCATACTTTGAAACGTTTGTTTATAACATTTTTGATCTAACAATTACATAGTTTACCCTTGATCACCATTACGTGATAAAGTCATAACCTTGTGAAATAAATCCATCTAAAATGTATGACTGTTTTCCGATTGTACTGCTTCGGTCTGATTAGAAACAAAGCACACAATGATCAATAGTAATACAATACGACAAGTCTGCTGGCACCAACGAGAATCGTTGAAGACGCTTTGTTCTCTATGAAAACGACGAATTCGATTACACTTCCAAGAGCTGTTGACTGGTGCCACTCTTTCAGTTGAATTGTTTACTTTCTGGTTTTGCGGCTGTTGCCCATTGCCACTGTTCTCAACTTTAAGATCGTTGCTGTGGTACAGTGGTTTGAAGCTGTCTAAAACCTTGCTGTAAAACAATTGCATTCGCATTCTTAAAAAAGGAAAGGTTTTTGAAGGAATTGCAGAAAAAATGACTTGATGGAAATGAAAGCTAGCTATCTAATGCTACGCCAGTGACGATTATTCTTGTAAAGTATGAATCATAGTTTGTTTTTCACTAAAAATTAAAATTCCATATACTACATTTCGATGTAACAAAGCATATGTGGACATTATGCAGACGTCAGCTCTGTGTTTTATTGGTGAGACCAAAAAAGTTAAAATGGTTCTGCCTAGATAATGAGTAAGAAGAGCAGGTGTACGAAACCAAACGTGCAGTCAGAGCCGGATTAAAGGATAGGGGGGCCCGGGGCAATTTTCACTGTAGGGCCCCTATGACGTATCTCATGACGTCATATTTTATAAAAAATAACGTTCTCGCTGATTTGCAACGTTCTCCTTTGCTTTTTCCGGTAGTCGAGAATGTACTTGCTCAACTGTACATGCAGCTAGCTGCGAGAAGAGAATTTAAACACTGGAGTGTATTCTTACTATTAAAAACATTTCACAGGCTAGAAACTGACTCGGCAAGAAACA
>JGI24021J15306_10000504_pt1 | contig 30069 bp, 16 predicted proteins | sample Ectturendosymbi1_FD_15306 | JGI IMG/M metagenome (IMG submission 15306) | reverse complement strand
TTTTATTGACACTTCTGTTAATCAAAACAATAGCTTGTGTGCACACGAATAAAATAATAATTCTGCTAGACTTTGAGCCATAGGTCAATATATAGCTAAGTCAATACTTCTCCAACGTTTTGATTGAAATCTTGAAGGTAGTCTTTTGCAAAACTTCTCATCCTGAAACTAAGTCTCCATAATAGTGCTGCTTTTGTCTTCAGCAAAAACTTCGCAGAGATTTGCCTGAAAATGTTATTTTCTAACATCATAAACTTGCATATTTAAATTCTACGCTGTCTGTTTCCGAATACGTGACAACAAACGTTGCAGCAAAGCCAGTTACATTTCTGCAAACAAATCATGGCAGCACTGTGGTCGCGACGCCGGAGAGTGGGAGCATTGGCCCCTTGACCTTTCATAAGGGGGCAACAAGGGCGGAGATGCCTTTTCATAAAAGTATCGTAGGCAATTTCATGGTTTATGAAGATCGAAGTGAAACAAATTTATTGCAGCTCTTCCAGAAACTTCAGAATGGTTTTCTCTAATTTTTGTTATTATTTTTGAGGTGAGTGTTGCTGAATAGAGCATAATTGGTAACATTTTTTTATTTTTATACGTTTTCTTTGCCCTCAACACTTTTATTTCCCCCTCAGCCCTACNCCTGTTCCGGCGTCCCTGATGGTGTTTCAAAACAATGACCTTTCGTACAGTGTACCACACAGGGAATGATATCAGACAGAAGCCGTTTTAACAATCGTTTGCGGTCTCTAGCAACTTGCAAAAGACTAAGCTAAAATTTATAAAAAATATCAGAATCACGGACGACACCAAACCCTGTTTCAGCATCAACTTGGCTATGTGTAACATCTAACATGAAAAACTCTTCGCACAAAACGTGACAAACATCACTATTATTTTTGAAACCTCTCCAAATACAAAACCTAAAGAGAAAAATGTGGGATGATACAGCACATAACATCCCCACCGTCTGAAAAAGTGGGGAACACGTCCTCCGTGTCCCCCAACAAATTGCACCCATGCTCTGAAGACATAATACTCAGCCAACAATGATAAGACTTTTTGATCAAGCCTAAGAAGGGGATATGCGGGCCAGGCAAGGATACGTTCCTGAGACTACGGCATGACTGGTATAACAGAAGATGCAAAAGGCTGTTCATTGAACACTAAAAATTTGGAAGACAAAGCTAGCAACACACAAAAGTTAAGCAATAGCAAGCTCCTACTACATCTCTAGTTTCAAAGTTGCTGGCTGGGGTCCTTTTGAAAGCAAGGCATCTTCACATTGCAGTTGCTTTTTGGGGCCCTTTGAAAACAGAGTACTTCCACACTACTGAACAGTTGCTATTGGGCCTCTTTGAACGCAGAGGACTTACACATTGCAGTTGCTGTTGGGGGCCGCTTTGAAAGCAGAGTACTTACTTATGATCAGCTTCGGATTATGTTACATGAGTGGATGATAGTTTTTCACCAAAAATGAGAAAAATGCACGTGTGAAACACCTTGAGAGGGCCCGAGACAATTGCCTCGCTCTCTTCTTCTCTTAACACACCACTAGATGGTACGTCCTATAATCTAAATCTTACTGGTTAACTACGTTATTAACGCCAACAATGCTGACGTTTCGGCAGCGTTTTCTAATCTGTCTACACTAGATGACTGAAACATGATTCAGTGACGGCTTTGACATAAACCTACTCAGGTAAAAGCGGCGCAGCCAGGAAAAATCAAGAAATGGAAAGAAAAGAGGTGGTAGCCTTAACATTTTGCAGTGAGCTTGATAAAGTATGGGTTGGAGGGTATGCTTTACTGGTCCTGACAGGAGACCAGTGATAGACGTGTGAGCTGGCAAGGCAAGATCCTTTCCAGCGCCCACCCCTCCTATACAAAGATCCTTATTCTACTCATTACATACATTACGGAAATACGAAGGACGTTTTGTAACATTAGAAAAATGTATTACATGAATAAAATTTATACGAAATTGTGACATAGCTTGCCTAGTATATGTAAAATTGAAATTAATAGGAAAAATATTAGCCCCTCTGCAGCAAACCTGAAATAGTGTAGTACCTTTATCTCCTCATAAACTGCATGATCGTGTGTTTCGTTCACTTTCATCATGTTCCTTCCCTTTTTGTGGTGTACGTTCGACACTTTCTGAACCACACAATTGTGATTTTGGCGCCCCCTTTGGCCTGACACCCTAAGCAGCCGCATAATTCGTCTAATGGTAGTGCCGGCACTATATGCAATAACTTTTAAACGGTCCATAATCGGAAACATCTAAATGTNGCAGGCAGGCGAGTAACGAGGGGACGGCAAGGGGGGAAAAATTTCCCGGGCCCCGAATCACTATGGGGGCACCGACTGACTGCGGGGGACGTCGAAAAATCCCAACAATGTCACAATTACTTTCTACAATACAGTGCATTTGCTTCGGAAAGACCTCAGGTTCGAACATGGGGGGGCCAAACTCGCTTTTTGCTCCAGGCGCTATCTAACCTCGTTACACCCCGGTCGCAGGCGATAACTGTAGTGTTGAGGAAACGCGAAAATCCTTACACCATTTTCCTGGGATAAATTTACCGCTTCAACTAACAAATGACTTATATGACTGTCTATCACCAAAACAGAAGGGTTAGACTTTGAATCCTTCGTGTATTTTAAAAAAAATCGTGAAAGCCTCAACTTGCATCTTTGCGTTCATCCGCCCTGATTAGAAAGAGAGCACTAAACCTCCATTTTGTGTAATATTCAACATGCATGATTGTTAAAATGAAACGTGGTAAAATGTAACTGGAGTTTGTGCCTGACCTACTGCATTTACGCAACAACTCATTGTCATGAAACTTCTCGTGCAGCTGATGCCATTTGTCCAACATGTTTCAACCCGTTTTATGATATTGCCCTCTTGGNTTTCTGAAGTGTTGAAATATCTTTCTCATCAATATTCGATATGNACTGTGGCTGCAAATCAAATCTTTGCAAAGCTTCTAANTTATTAAAAAACTCCTGGACATCATTATTATTGAAATAACATCAACACAGCTCGTGCTGCACAAGTCGACATCAACGCAGGTCGTGCTAAGCTTGTATTTTTCAGAAAGCCTGACAGTAATGTTTCGTCTCTCTAAAATATCATTAAATCAATTTTTCCAGCGATTGCGTTATTTCACTAACTGATTGGAAACTCTTCTTTTTTAATTGACATGCTGAAGAGACAGTCGTCCGGAATTTACTCTCGTAAGACCGTGGAATATTTTTGAACAATTTATCAGATACGAGGACGTGTCTTCACTTCCGCTTGTGAAACAACCTGAAAAGAATCAGCAAACATTACACCTATAATGATAACTATTCCATACAAAAAGAAAGGCACAAGTTTTAGGAAGTTGATTTTAATCTGCTGTGTAGCAACAGATTTCTCAAATGATATTATTTTAAATATTGGTAAACAACCGCTTTGTCCACACGGTTTTACTTTTAAAGAAGTGAGCACAGATTTCCTGCCAATCATGACATATTCAACCATATCCTTTGTCTGATCAGCAGTAAAGGAGCTTCTTTGATATTTGCGCAGATTTTTAGGATAGGCATTTCTGTCAGTATTCTAAGGTTGCTATGCTGCGAAATCAATAAGATGACATTAAAAACTAGCAATGGCTTTTCTCAACTGCCAGTATCCCTACGACGTTAGTTGGGTCCAGTGAGCCATTTTCCATTGTGGCCCATGCGTCACTCATGTCATAAGATCATGCGTCACTCTATGCTGTTTCAAATCATCATCGCGTCCTCACTCAAACCTGTCCAAATCCTGATTTTATGTTTCTTAAAAAAGTGCACATGATGTTATAGTTAGATCACCATATACGATAGGCGGGCACCACGTAGAAGCCACAGTGCTATTGCAAAAAGTGAAAGACCCCATAATTTTATTTCATCTACCTGAAAAGTGACAGTCAGTGACGAAAATCTTTACGGTCTACCTGTTTGCTTCTCGTGGTCAAGATTAGGAAGCATGCACCAAGAACGTGCAGCGTTGATTCGTTGCGCTAAAACTATAACCTTTGAAAAATGGGGTGATTCGGGTCTTGCCATGTTCACAGTTGACAACTTTCCCCAACAGTTTTATGTGAAAACAAACTACAAAGTATAAGAACCGTATGTTTCAAGAGTTTCTCAAAATAGTGTAAGGCAAATGAAAGCCACAGAGCTTCGGTAAAGAATTCTTCCCTGATAAAAATATCTTTGAAAAATTGTCCGGACTGTGATTTTCGCCCAGGCTTTCAATCAAACTCGTTCGCTTTTATGTAAATGCACATATGTCGTCATTGAGGAAAATCGCAACATTTTACTGATGTTCTGTTTTTCCAAATACTGCATTATATACGTGAGTCTTGTACTGCATTGATCATTGTGCTTTGAGAGGGCAAAAATGAGAGAAGCAACTACGACCGTTTTGATTTGCGCATGAGCATGTTTAAATTATTTCTATTCTTCTTTACTGACAGTTTTCTTTGAATGCTCAACCTTCTTTTCCTCGCTTGGGTCCGACATACCGTTGTCGCGTAAGATAGTTCACCGTTTCCTTTCAACCGCCTGTACCCTACACATTGAGATTGGTTTTCAGTGGCTGGTTAATACTGCAGATCAGGAAAGTGATTTGCAAATGATATCTTCTTTTACAGATCCCAACCTTTGGACTTGATGTATCCGCTAAAAATGATGTTAAAAACGTAATTGCTGGCAGACGTTAATTAGCTTGAAGAAGACGCATAGTGCAAACCAGTATTTTTTCTTATTCAGGTCCAGAGTTTATTATGCAAGCGGCTCTAATTTTGAAACACCAGAGGTTGACAGACGGTTTAACTTGGAAGTTCCACCATCCAACCGACTGCATAAAAGTCTTAACAAAATCTCGAGTTTCGCTTGGACGACCAGGGTGTACGACTACACAGGTGCAACAGTCATACTTACTATAAACTCATGGTACGTAACATACTCACTATATTTCCAGATTGGGTTGGATTTTGGCCTATTTCATAAACGCAGGCCGTAAAATCAAAGAACAGCAAAAAATTTCCCTTTCAAGTTTCAGACAACAAACTTCGATTTATTTGTCCGCATTGTAATAAATGCCACGATTTCGCTCTTCCCAAGTTATCTTTGCGTACGAGATAATCGCTCTTACATAATGCCAAATCAATCTCACGGAATCAGTTGCAAACATGTCACAAACATATTTTCTGTGGTTAGTAAAGCCACTGATTTTTCATAAGCAAAACAATACTTGAAATTAATTAAAAATGACTAGATTACAACCGCTATCACCAGCACCCACGTCTGCATTCGGTGAAGATAGCTGTTGCTACTTCGTTTTTATCGCAACAACGAAGATGTTTTGCCTCAACCAGCCAAGACGGTGGTCCAGTGGGTTGGGCACGCGACACCAAAGCTGGTATTTGAGGTCCGATTCCCGTTCGGGTCATAACGAAGATTTGCAAAACACCACTTGCAGCCTATCCAGTCGCGTGCTCGGCATATATCGGTGTAAAGAAAAGGTTCACCCGGTGTTGCTATTGACACACCATCAATGCAGCATTCGCTAGGAGCATCGACGCACCTGGTCCTGCATGCGCAAGCAATCGGTGGGCCGGTGGAAACTCGTGACTCTCCCAAAGGAGTACAAAAACAAAAAAAACGAGATACAATTGATCTGAACTGGAATTAAAGGTTGTAAGAAAACTTCGGCGACAACAGTATTTGATGCAAATTGCATGGAAATTCCCAGACGAAAAATTATCTTAGGATCAAGCTTGACATATACCCATTGATACCATATGGTATCCAAGGTTGACTCAAGGACGAATGGTTTGACTTTTGCTTAAATGTTTTCCAAAAAGGCCCAAAAGTGCGTCATGTGGCACTTGTAAGTGACAGTCACGTTCATAAATATGTGGCAACATATCGTTTTAGACTGTTCAAAACTTTATTTTGTTGCTTGTATCAAAGGATTTTGTAGCGAAATGAAACTCCTGAGGCCGAAAAGAATTCAACAAAATAGGTAACCAAGCCTGGAACTAAGCATTTCCTGAAAGGAGTAACGAGACGACAAATTTGCAATTTGTATTTGATCAAATTTGTTATATGTGGTAATTTTACTTTAACAGTACGCTTTAGCAATGAAACTGCAAAGAAATTTTAAAAGAACTCATACCTCTGTTATATACAAAATTTCAAACAAACTTGCGAAATTTACTGATACTGTACAACCATACTAGACCTAAGATAATGCAGGCGAACAGATGCGTATGATGAAAACCGTGAATGGATGCTCAATGTCATGACGTTTGCGCAGGGAAACAGCGTTTGTTTAAATTCATCTTGTCCCAGTATATCACCCATCAGACACATATTAACAGAAACCTTAACGGACATGCAGTGGTTGCAGAACACAACGAAAATTACTAACGTTGCTACCTGCGCTGCCGCTAGTTGATCGAGTCCATACTTCTTTAAAATTGTGTTTGAAGTGCTGTTAAAAATGGCACGTTTTTGGATGCGTTCCCACACTTCTTTTTTTCAGCATTACACTCTGCATACAACTTATGCTCACTTGCCTTACAACAAGATGTCAATAACTAATTTCACGACTGCACATGTTTATGATACTATTATTTGCTATAATCGTCTTCCATGCTGTTGTTTCGGTCTATGCGTCCTTAATTTTCCGGCCCATAAGTACTCGCCTAGTATTGTGCAATAAAAGCACAAATTTTGTGTCGTAACTGTTTGACAAAGATTGGATTGTTTTTTAAATATTTTGGTAATATAGATATCATAAGGTTTGTAAGAATCAATATGTAAAAAGTACAGTAAAAAATTTTAGAGATGGCTTGTGGACAAGGATGCACCAAAAACACCAGCTGACAATACTAGACGCACTGTCTACACAACAAAGTTCTTTTATTTGCAAGAAAACCAGTGAGGAGGCAAAATACCTGAAGAAAATTTCACCTGCGTACCGTAGACATAGAGTGTTGATTACGTTTTAAAAAATTATCCACATTTTTCTTTCGTTGGAATGTGCCTCCTACACTCCAACTGGATCCCTTGTCTGCATATAGCACTTAACAAAAAATTGCCTTGTCATGCTGAAATCGGGGTCATATGAAGGTGGAATATCAGAAAACGGTAGAAAACAGTCAACGTCAAAGGTTACTTTACACGAGTTATTGCTTTCCACAACTTTCTTAGGAAATTATTCGTGTATGTACTTTTGCAATTACTAACACAGTTAATACAACAGTAATCCGTAAGGCAGCAATGTACCGCCATGGTATATAATGTATATCTTAAAGTTTGGTATGTTTTCCCTACCGTATGTTTTTCTAAAGTTTGGTTCCATTCAGGGTATACCTATGAATACAGTGTAAAAGGCTAAAGTTTGGACAATTTCGCCACATTAAAAACGTCCTTTGATTTGAGTTTTGTCAGCCAAAACGTTTTACAAACAATAACGAAATTGGTCACTCATTCTGTCGCCTACTCTCCTTGGTATTATTTTTAGACTTCCTGTTATTGCGGTAACTTGACTGCCGCTTGCAATCACTTGCTGTATATAATGTCAACTGCCTAACAATAGGCATGGGACGCAGCATAAGTCAGGTCATGATGGGTGCGCAGGACAAGGATGGAAGTGTCTACCAAAGGCTCGATTGTGAACATTTTCCAAAACCCAGCTGATATAGTATTCATGTTTTTTCAGACAGCTTTTGGTTTTTGTGCAGTAACACCGTTTTTAGCTGATGCGTTTTATATGACTTGTTCGATATGTTGTTTTTTTTTAGTTCAACATAAGATGAACAACAAAGCCCCATTTTCATAAAACATCCGTTCACATGTGAGGTCACAGCAGCAAATGATCGTTTACTGCTCACAAACCTTGCACTGAGGAGATGGCGCCGCTGCATTCACAACGCCAATCAAGTGCTCCTAGGTGTGCGCCTCGTACCTGTCAAAGAATGAATGAGCCATACGTTCAGCGAAAGGCAAGATGCTGATGTAGGCAAGTTATAAACGGCACTTTCCCCATATAACATCGAAATAGCAGGAGGGAGGCAGTGACACTGCAAAACACCACTGGAGTTTTAATTTAAAATAGGTGAAAGAAACCTGATTTACATGTAGGTATCCATTACTCATTTATGTCCAATGCGTGAACATTTTTACTGCAGTCACCTCTTACATTTCTATGTTGAGTTTGTTTGTCGGACAACTACAATGTTTTTAAATCAGTGCGATCGCCTAGTTATAGAAAGCTTTCTGTATTGCACCAAAAAAATATCTGGAATAATTTTAGAGTTTTGTGTTCTTCTGGTTATTTGATCTGTGTCAGATCTGGTTAGTTTATTTCTTGTCTGCATTTCGTTCAAGCCTGAACAAAACGCAGTCTTCTAGGGTTGATTTGATTTATTGTTTCACATGATTCAGTTAATAAACAGAAACGATACAAAAGCCATCTTGCAAAAAGTAACCAATTGTCAGTGGACATTAGAGTAAATGAAAACACAGTGGCAAGAGAATTTATCAAAGCTATCAAAGATAGTCACTGTGTCATAGATTGGTGAAAGACCATGGCGGTCATCTAGTCTAGTGTTTCTTAATCGGGTGAAAAGTTCACCCCAGGGTGAATGAAATTTTTGCAAGGGTGAAAGAAAGAAGAGGGGTGAACGAGGGATGAATCAAATTTCTGTTGCTACTTTTTTGTATCTTCTAGTAACGTGCATCTGTCTTGTTTTTTCACCCAACACACATGAGCAATCCTGAACAAAATGGCGAACTTCAAGCGTGCTAACTTTACGTCTACAACAGTCAGCAATTTATCACTTCAGAAAAACGTACTATAGTGCAATTAACTGCGTCTCTGACGTCATAGGGATAGAATTTACCGACAGATGCCATGTTTGGTTGACTCTAGTGACGGAATCTCTGCTGTGAATTGCATTAGAGATGGCACGGTCTAATATTTTTTGAGCCCGAACCGTGCCATAGACCGTTAAACCATCAACGGCTCGTGGACCGAGGACATTTTTTATTTTTTAATTCGGTCTACCCATACGCCGCGAAACAATGGGATATTGTTTACTTACAAATTTTAAACAAACACAATTTAACTGCTAAAGTGATAGTGATTTGGTACATGTAAAAACAACTATTAATTTTCAAGTAATTAGCCTCCACAAAAACAATGTGTTTTCACTCGCTTTTCACACCACCCCGTGGTTGTCATAACTCAAAAATTTTTTTGAAAGTTTTTTCATCATTAGTGGGTCGTAGTTGCCCTGTGAAATGTAACCGTCAAAAATATCATTAGCGGCCCGCTGGTTCAACCGTAGCGGCACGTGCAATCTCTACTCTGCATGAGCGTTCTGTATTCCTGTACGAAGGTTATCAAATAACATCGCAGAACTTTCGAAAGTTTCATTTTCAACCTCGCGTGACAACCAGACACATGAACACTCATCAGAGCAGCCTTATTAGTCAAGCACAGGCCTTACAAATCGCAGAAGGAGAGTAAACCAAGTGTGATGTTTGCTTGTTACCATTTTGGTATTGGTTGCAACATCTAATATGTGTTTATATCTCAGGTAACACCTGCAGAAAGTCTAGGAAATATGTAGAAAAAGTACTTTGTTTATTTTGATAAAAATAATGTAAATTTTTAAGTGAAATCGATAAGGATCGCCAACTTCATCTGCTTTTCAGTGCACACTAGGTTGAAAAAGGTGATCATCGAGAATAAGCTCTTTTGAAAAATTAAAAGGTGGAAGAGGGATGATGACTATATCAAGTATGGATTTTTTCTTCTCAATGTGAAGAATGGAGCCATGAGCTGCCTGCTCAATGCATGTTGTCTAATGTGAAATATACCGGTAGCAACCAGTGTTTGGCTCATTCAAACTGCAGAGTCATTCACATCACAAACATGGCATTCGTCACAAGTCCCCGCAATTTTTCAAACAACAGCACAAATATGTGTGCAAACAGTACAATTCCCTTCAATCATCAGTTGTAAATGACTCTGCTAGTAAAAAGTGTCTCCTTTCTTCTTTTTAAAAAGCGTATGTGCTGATGTAACGAAGAAAAGTTTTGCGGAGCTGAATCTCTAACCAAACCACATTCGGATATCGTAGCCAATTTGCTGCATTGTGGAAAGCATGATGTGGACAAAGTAGAGGAAATACCATTGTCTGAACACGGTAATACAATGAACACTCGATGACTAGATATTGTTACAATCGGCCATGCACTCACAATAGGGAGAATGGGAATGCACCCAGAAATGGCAGGGGTGAACGAAACCGAAAAAGGTTAAGAAGCAGTGATCTAGTCAACCAACTAGATGTTGGCATCAGTTTAGAGTAGGCTATAACAATCGAGGAATCTCCACTACCGTTTGGATATAAAAGATTAGTGGTTTTCTTTTCCTGTTCTTGAAAACGTTAACAAGTAAACACCACTGAGGTCCGCTAGGTAGGTAAATGTTATTTTCACCCTATGCAGCTGGAGTGCCAACAATATTTCTTTGTAGAGTTACGACCCAATCCATTCTTTTCATTGTTAGACAGTAAACTGGGGCTGTACCATCCACAACCTTGTGGAACTTTTTAGGTTCATTGAATGTAATTTATTATGAGAAGAAAAGCTGCATCCAGTGCGTTGTTAAACCTTCATTGCTTGAATTAGATTTTTGTGCATTTTTACTACCAGTGGTTCGTAGTAACTGGCACAACACAGGATGATTCTGTTCTTGTTTTTTTTGAAACATTTTGAGCAAAACTGAATATTATATTATAAGGAAAAGAAAGAGTTGTTTAGAATCACCTATATTTCCATAACAGTTGCAGTCAGTTGCCTTTAGTGATAAAAACCAAGACTTTTCTAACAGTGTGCTTATTGCTTCTCTTTCACTGCGCACAAAGAGTTGCAGTCAAAAACAGATTTGCATCTCATCACCATATATGCTCGATTGTTGGCCGCCCTTGAATAAAGCCGGACGAAATGGTGTTAAAAATTAATGTAACCCGTCCTTGATTGTTAGCCGCAGTTGAACATAGATTACCTAAGCCTCTGCGATACGTTCGCGTACTAGCACGTTTCACGTTTATTCGTAACCCTGGTAATGATGTTTACACCACTACAATTGCCTTCTGTTCATCACAATCCCTCCTGTGACGGATGCGCACGTGATGCTGAAGAGAAGAGAATGTGAAAAGAGAGTTCGATTGAAACAAACGTAGCCAAGGAAAGACTGAACGCCATATATTCCTTTCGATAAGGTAAAGCAATAAGAAATATAAGCCGCGCTTGATTGTAAGCCACCCCTGAATATAAGCCGCACAAAATGATGAGAAAATCTTTATAAGCCGCGGTTCCCAGTCGAATAAACACGGTATGTAAATATCGAGAATTCGTGCAGAGACGCCTCAGAGGGGGGGATGGCGGGGGCATCGCCTACCTGTCCTCTCAACGGGGGACAACGTGGGCGGAGGTGTCGTTTTCAGAACATTATCGTAAGTAATTTCGTGGTTTATCAAGATCGAATTGACACAAATTTATTGCAGCTATTCGCACACCCAGAAGATTCAAAATGGTTTTCCATAATTTATGTTGTTACCTTTGAGGTCAACGTTGTTGCTGAACAGAAACAAGCATATTGCCAACGATCGTTCTGGCAATAAAACATAGCAAAGAGCTTTAGTCGGTCATTCGACTGTAGCTTTAGTCGGTCAATCGATTGTAAATTAGGTCATTGCGTAGCGTAGAGATTGAAGCAAAAAGAAAGCAGGGTGTTGCTGAGATCTTGTTCATCAACGTTGAACTTTTTCAATCTGCAACGAAATGTAAGGTCATAACAGGATGCTAAAAGTGCAAACCTCCTAAGAAATCGTTTGCCAGGTTTGCTTTGATTAAATTAAAACACCTTTTCAGAACGTCATAAGCGTTTGTTGGTTCAAATCCATTTTGTTTTTGATCTATGTGTGTATTTTTAACAAGAAACACAATTTTTGTATATAAACATTTGCGTGGTCTGATAGAACAAGATGAATCGTGGTTCATGGAAAATTTACTCAAAAATATAAATTAGATTTCACGAGATGTTGTAGACGAAGCTCCTCATTGTGCGTATTTACCTTCCAACACGTTGTTAAATGTTACATACAATAGCTGCTTTATTGTATGTATTGAAACCAGTGCAAGTAGAACCCTGCTTACCAATGCGCTCAAAACGCAGTAAGCTCAGAGAAAACAAGTTACGTTGGCTCTGAAACATGCTGCCAGTTGATTGCTAGAACTGAAAATTCATCCTGCGTTTCTTCAAACTCGTCGTTTTGACTAATTTTTTGCAACATATTTTAGTGCAATGATAAATAGCTGGGTTGACAATCTTGTTTTTCATCTTTGAATAATATTTTTTGTCAAAAGGTTTAATTACAACATCCAAGAACCCAAAAATCTTGATCATTGGTGTAGAAGGCATTCTTTTGGGGTTGCAAAAGATATTTTGTCCAAATTTCCCCGAAAAACTTTTTGCGATAAACTTTCTCCCTACAAATGTTCTGTAGCTGTTGTTTCATCGTATTTTCCTATACCAAGTTGTCATAGACTTGAAAATAGAAAATTTGGTACATGCAATGTGCTTCTTAATAATCTAACTGAAAAAAGTACGCTAGGCTGTGCAAGAATCTTGTCTGAAGACAGCTGGCTCAGTACTCTTGAGCATCTGCCTCACAGTTCTGAGGTTTGCCGTTCCTTCACATTCCAGCTGCTGCTGTCAGCAAGGAACCTCACACCTAGCTGAGGTAGGCCTAAAGCTGTATGCACACGGCATGCGTCCTGTGCGGTTTTTGAACGCATGCGTCTGATTTCGTGACGTCACGTCCTTTTCTGATGCGTCTGGTATGGTCTGCGTTCGAGTAGAACCTGTTTCTATGTTGACGCATCAGACTCACTGCTCTGACTCACTTTTACTCGAGTAGGCACTCTCAATCTATATTCAAGTATCTATATTCAAGTAGGCACTCTCGAAAATGGGGGAAGCAAGGATTCGATAGGCGAATTTTTATAGGAAATCGTTTTCACATAAAACTGCGCATCCCCAATTCTAAAATCTTGTTCAACTATAATATTTTATTTGTGATTAAATCTTAGGGGCAGCGATAGCTCAGTGGTAGAGTGTCCCCCTCTCAACTGGAAAGTTGCGTGTTCCACCCACGGCCACTGAGTGAATCGCCATGGAGCTCCTTGGGCAACAACGATCACCTGAGTCGCCCCGGCAAAAAGAAAATATAAGCTTTGGCCTTCCGCAAATTGCCATCAACAAAATCAAATTAAAAACTCACTGGATTTCAAATTAAAAAAATTCGGTTACTCTCAAAATTGGCAAATCGGTATTTCAGCAACAGTCCTAGAGACACACTTTCAAAAGGTAGCTCAGCAGTATTCATTTAAGCCATTGGTCGAAAGTCGACTTTTTCCGCCAACAAATTTTTAAGTAGCAAACAACGGGTCAATCGAATCTGTTGAGAATTCTTCACCCGAGTTTTTATATTTTAGAGTAATATTCATGAACAGCTCCAGCACCAGACACCAACTAAAGAAATTTCTGTTGCTGACTTTAACAAAACTTTTGAAGATGCACAGAAGAATATTTCTCCCCTGTCTATGACCTACTGTCTTAGAGAAAATTGTTACTTTTCTAATTTACTGTATCTGGGAACCAGTTCTGTCAGATCAAGCGGGCACATTACCGTATATTTATTTTTGCATGAGCCGTTGCTTACAATAATATGTCTCATCTCAGGTGGTTCCTACTACAAATTTTCTTTTCTTCTCATTACATAAATTCGTTGCCCTTTCTTTGCTAGTATTGTACACGCAAAGGTTCACAACACTAAACCAGAAGTTAGTATTCTCAACTCATTACATCTTACACTAGTTCGATTCAACAAAAAAGACCTAAATAAATCGTTTGTAAGTACAGTGTATTCCACTTGGACTACAGTCAATAATGCATGCACGCTGCATTTAAGCTTGTGTCAGCATACAAAAAACAAACGCCATTCAAAGGCGGAAACAGATGTTTGGCGTTGCCCACCTATTCTGGTAGTGATCACGCAAAAGGGACACATTTAATATGGTGTGGATCAACAGTGCACGACTGCAGCTTCGTCAACCAAGCACAGTAGCTGTGGGGGAGTTCTGTGAAAGCACAACAGGCAAACAGGCGATATTGTAGAAAAATTCGTGAACCTGTCATTATTGCTTCGATGGACAGTTTCAGACTACATTCGATCTGAAATGCATCACCACAATACAGTGTATATCACTGTGTTCCCAAGCAAATCAAAAACAAAAGACACGGTCCATGACGGAGCCGACATCAACATTTCTTGGTTGGATTGTTCATGCAATCAGGGGTAGCCACGGGGGGCATTCGGTTGCAGTGCCCCCCCAATTTTTGTGCCACCCCCAAATTTTGTTGTGACGAAAAAAATTTATAATTAACATATAATAAAAACAAAAATCTAGCCCCCTAAAAAAGGAATTTGCCCCACCAAACCTTAAAACCTGGCTACGGGCCTGATCAGGGGTACATTATAGTACAAAATTGTTTAGTCTGTTGTGGTCCATTCACAGTTTTTTACACGCAGATGATTGATTGTTGAGTACAGCGTGCATAAACATTGCACAAAAGGAAAATGATCCAAACAGGAAGGTCTGCGTTGTTAGGAGAGAAAACTAAAGCGGGTAACCCCTTTCTACACTAAGTTGAAAGCTTGTTCAACCATGTACGCTTTGCTACGGAGACCCAACATGTACAGCTGGTATAAGATGTTTCGAGTCAGGTGGAGTGGCACCTGATGTTAAAGCACAGCATTGCACCTCCTGTTGCAGGTATAAGTTGCTCTCAGCTGTGTCGTGCAAAAGCAGCAGCATTAGAAACTTAAAAATTGAGAGCGTTGATAGAAATGTACTCGTCAGCTATGCAATCACCATGTAAAGCTTCACCAGTTCACTGAAAAACAGTGGAGTATATCTACATGAGCACAACACTTATCAAGCAAACGGAACGCATAATCTGAATATATTGGCAAGCGTTAAAGCCAGGACTTGGCAAATTCTGTGAGGAAGAAGAATACTTCTTTACATCATCACCAAGGGTTTCGGTGTTAGTGTTACTAATAGGTATTTTTTGTAAACACCTTGCCGTTTTGGAAATGGCTGTACAAGCACACCTTATGCAAGGATTTTGGCGTATACGAATAGCTGCGTATGAAAATTTTGATAACATGAATTTACTACGATACTTGACTTGAGGCTGCACTAGAAAATACTTTAGCTCAAGGCACAAATATTTTGTCAAGCGAAAATCGACAACGCACCGAACACCTTGCTAAGCACACTGTGCAAGTAAATTGTACTGTCACCAACAATGCTAATCGCAGGTTGATTTGCGATTAAAATACAAAAGCGGCATAAGATTTTCAGGCAAGTCGGCAGCATAAGTCAAAGCATACAACCAAAGAAGCGTAAACTAAAGCTGAAATTGCGTGCTCTTTCTAGGCAGTGAAAATCCTTTAGAGCCATCCGGTCCTTTGGGCTGCCTGACCACATGTGAGAGTCTTTGTGTTAGCTTCAACTGCGCCACACAAAAGGGCGCATTGCGTCGGTGAGAATGCCAGCTGCGCGAGGACCCGATGTCCTTGGGAAGAGAACGGCTGTACTCTTTGTTGGTGACGTCAAAAATACGCTGCAGGCGATTTTCCATCTCATAAACATTTGACGTCACGCTATTGTCAACACTTCCGCGTCGATGTGGACACTGTAAACGGGTTGGCAAGTTGCTTTGATGCCGTTCGCGGTTTGTAGAAGTGGTGCGGGTGTTTTTATCCGCCTGAGGGGAGGCGCGGTCTTGACGATAGAGGGTTCTTCGTACCCGTGGTCCTAAAAGTGCCAGCCGCAAATCTCCCAGGGGAGGCAACTCTGCGTATAGCGAGAGGGTTAAGGGCAATGTTGGAAAATTGTATATAATTTGCACATTGCACATTTCAGCCTTCAGCAGCAAAATATTGTTATTAAAGGACAATATCACAACAAACAGCCTAACTACGGGGATCACGTTGGAAAGGTCAGGCAAATATGTTTGTTTTAATACAGCAAAAGGATCTTAAAAGCCCGAAAGTAGCTCGTTTTCTTGCACGAATAACAAATATACAATTTTCTGCAACGTACATCCAACGATTTTGTTCATAGATGGTAACTTTAACAATTTAGAGGCAATACTTTGATGCGGAAACGTTCCGCATTCTCATTAAAACATTCTGAAGTAATTCTACGTTTCGTTTGCAAATACTGTTTGTAATCACGATAAATTTATTGGATCAAAATTTAGTTGCTCTTGATTCAGTTATTCAGGGTCATTTAATGTTCGTTATATTGATTCTGAAACAAAATATTTGAAAAATTCTATCAGATTTTGTTAGAAGATAGCTCGATATTTGCGTTACAGTATATTTCTTTACCTAAATGCAAGGGGATGTCAACGTTGCGTCGCAATATAAATCGATTTTATGTTACTTCATATAAAGCGTCTTTTATATGTCCTTATGCCGTACCCTGATAATTGAAGCGGCGTGGTTTTGACGAGGGTTTGTTTACGACTTGGAACTTTCTTTTCAGTGACAAAGTTGTGCACTGCGGTAAACCACTAAAAGCCAGAGATTAGCGACGTCAGAACCAAACGCCTTGAGCAAGAGACTTGCTCCTCGAATGCAATATCGTGCAGAGAAGCTTTCATGAGACAAACCCTTTTCATCAAAAGGATTTTTCAACACGTTATTTTGGCCACGACAAGATTTTTTCGAGTTGCTTTTATCGGGATCTTTGCAATACATGTGTCTGTTCTGCTGCTAAGAGTGGAGCCATGCACACCTCTTAAAACTTCTTTGTATTTCGAGAGATTGGTGATTGTGTCTTGCGCGCTTTCTCCTCCGTCTTCTACTGTGTTCGCTTCATGTTCGTCATCAAACTGCTTTTGAAAGTGTTTGATCACTCGAACTGCGGTCAAAGCATCTTCTGCGTTTTCGAAGTCGACAACTCCGCAAAGAGTATGGCCTGCATTGATGAGTGATTTGAAACGAAAAATCTGGTTACATCAATCATGAATCAGACTGTTTTTAATTAGCCTGTGATGTTATACCGCTAAACATGCATTAGAAAACAATTGCTAACGAGGTAAGGAATGATTTGTTCATGGAGACATGGTTAGGTTGTACGACACCACATTGCCCCAAGACATCTTTTATATATGTTGTTGATAAAGTCTTGCCTAAAAATAAAACCTGTATAAACTAATTATGCACTATTTTCATTATCTCTTTTCAAAAAAATCGATTATTGCTTTACTCTAAAATATTTTCTTTGCAGGCATTGGGAAAAAGTTTTTCTGCCTTAGTAAGATTCGTAGGAGATGAATTATCTCTCATTACATATAAATACTGTTTCAAGCAAAGCATTCTTTGCTGCATTTTAATGAAAACCACATAAAAAGTTTTGTTTTCAAATCCAAAATGCATCTAGCTGGTACCTAATAATTTTTCCAAAAATTATTCAACTTTAGGTAGGTTGTTACTTTTGGAGAAGGTACAGCAATCCTCGTAAGGTGAAGTCCACTTCTATCAAGCTCATGTTCTATCACGAAAACAACTCGTGAATGCTTTTGCTCACGTACACAGGCTTGTCTTACCTATGTCGTAAACTTGAGTGGCATAATTTCGTAGATCGGCGGGTACTTCCTTGTCGGGTCGAAGAAGACGAACGAAACTAATTTCTCCAAAGTTTCTGAACAAGGTGGTGACTCGTTCGACCGAGTTGTACTCTTTTGGGAGTCGTATAACCTGCGCAAATGCACAACCTTACAACGATCACCTCGGGCGGTTTGTGAAAAATACCCGCTCGTGCACGACAGACACTTTTAATCAGCTGTAATGACATCGCTGTTATTGAGTGCTGCACTAAGCATTATTGCAAAGACGCGATCACTTGAACTGCAACTGTTAATGTTGGAAAAATTGAACGTTATCAGTGAACGCTACCAAGAAGGCCTGACCGCCGGTCGGCCGCCACTTGCCACTCAGTCTGTCAATCATGCCTGAGTCTTTGCAAGTCATGAAACTATAGTTCCGCAGTGCATGGAAAGATCGTGGCCGCGAGCGAAACAAACAGACGAGTGCAAAGCAAAGTTGCAGTGGTGCTCGGAAGTTGTGCAGAACAAAAGTTTTGCTCAAGAACAAGACCTGCTTGTGCACCCGAGACTGAAGCATAACAACCAAAATATGCTTGTCTTGCATCTGATATCACTCTGTCGCGGCAAACGAGTTGTTTGCATTCAACTCGTGCACTTATGGATAGCGTTCAATTTTCCACGAAAGGTCACTCGTGTCCAATTGCACGTGACCTGTAGTTTACGTGCTTGTGATTTGTGGCAACAATCTTCCACGATCATGAATCGGTTGCTTTATTTGTCGATGTTCGGTTACAAGAATGAGAACAAATTTCCAGCAGTGCAGAAAAACAGTCACTTGCGGGAACACTTAAAAACATTTGCAATATGAAGTGTCGAGGGCGTTGTTTCTGGTTCCAAACACTTTATCTGATTGCGACCAAGTGCTGATGATTTCAGCCAAGTGTGTGCGTTTGAGCGAAAATGAATGGGTTAGACAGACTGTTTGAGAAACTGCTCTTTTTAGGCTTTGCATGAAGTTCTTTTCTATACCAAAATTTGTTTTCAACCAACATTTACAAGAGGAAATGCGATTCTTTGGCAAGGCGAAAATTTGAAAAAATGTAGTGTTCTTCCTCAACTGCGGTGCTATGGAGAAAATTAATTGTAATTCATGTCAGTGAACCGTAAGTTCAAAACCCTTCCGTATGTCCAACCTTTTCCTCAACCGCATTAAAATCACCTACGTCGCGATGATGAGCCGAGAAGTGTACGGAATGAGGATTATTCTTGAAGTGGACATGACGAACTATTCGTTGGAGCTACAGCAAGAAACAGTTTCTCTATAGATGATGACGTTGTGACTTTAAAATGTTAACAAGCGGTTTATTTTTAAACCCATGCACTCAAATGACGAAAAAATTCCAACACCTTCAAAAAACACGTTAAAAAAATTCCATGTTCAAAGTAGTGAAGAGGCTGCTACGTGATTTTGGATGATCCTGCTCAGAACGATCCCGGTGAGTTAGATGGTAAATGTGCACTTTTTTCGCTTTATTTTGCCAGATATTCTACAACCAAGTTATGTGTGGTGAGCAGCGCATATCGCGCTAGTTTCGTGCGCACTTCGTTTTCTCCATTTAACATTTAACATCTCAGATTCAAACTTCTAGATATGAGTGGCGTTTGTATGAACAATGTAAAGTCTACCTTTCATTGCTTTACACTTTTTGAATACCGTAGAAGTTAGAACAGCGGTTTTCAATCTTTTTTGTACCGCGACCCATTATAGAAACCCACCTTAACCCATCGACCCCCATCTAAATCTCGAATAAAGCAAATGTATTGCAGCTGTACACATAAAATATCTACTCGCACCCCTCCAAAAATGGTTCACATCCCCTCTGGGGAGGAGGGAATCTTTTATTTGTTGCAAAGCAAGATACTCTTTTTAAACGAAGTTCCACTGCACCGGACACAGAACCAATTGCATCACTGTTCGCACGACGAAAAAAATTTGTAACTTTCTATACGATGTTGCCAACATGTTCAAGCATGCACTCACCAGCACGCTGGTCAGCAATCTGGGCTTCCTCAGGCTTTCAGACAGCTTCGTTCGTCGTCGTATGCGGAGGCCTTCCTTGCTCACTACAATGCTCTTAGAATTTCGGGTGATGGCGCTTCGGACCACTTGCCAGTCCCGGGTGAGCTTTTTAACCTTTTTAAAAGACGTTATAAGCTTGATACTGACATAGCCGTCCTTTTTGCAACGAATCTGGCGCAGAAGATATTTGTCTTTTACGAGATAGTCGTCGGAGAGGTAGTAATCGACTTGGTTCGCTATTGCTGAGCACACGAAGCGACTCGGCGGTGACTGACGTTGCTTGCACCAATAAACATTGTCATCGTTGAGGGTCCAATACTCTTCTTGTTCTTCCTGCAAAAAAAACATTTTTTGTTGTTGCAGACGAAACGGAGCACTTAAGTGGTTGTGGCGCAGCAGTTACGTGAGTGGGAAGAAGTCATTTCCGGAAAATGTTTTGTGAACTTTCTTGAAGCACAAAGCACACGGCTTGGTTGTAACAGACACATTGACAATTTAGCTTTTCTCAAAATCCGAAATGAAACGCTCGACCATGCTTACGTTTTAAGCAAACGCGCACGTATTGCGGTATTTCATATGCTACTTTAAGGAAATTTTGTAAAAACAAGCACTTAGTATGACTATTGTCCATTAATCTACAGCAGCAGTTAAATGAACTTTGAAACATTTTTTTGATAACAGACGCGGATTAAGGTAATCTTGCAGAAATTTAATGCCATTCTTTACCCGAAGTTCTTCATTGTTTTCAAAGAAAACTTCAGACACAGTAGCGCTGTACCGCCGGTTGTTCCTGGTGTCGGAAGAGTCGGAATCATCCAAGGAGGACTCGTCGCCGCTCCACGTTGCAGATGATGACGAAAGAGAGAGCGCAGAGTCCGCAAAACCGCTGTCGGCGCTGCCGTAGCGACAAACGTCACGTTTCGGGTTGACGTAGTTTGATTCAATTCCGCCTTCCTGTTTGAAAGGCGAATTAGGACGTACTTCAGAGAACCGTTCAGCACACTTAAATTCTCCAAAACATTCAACACTGACAAAACCCAGAAGCATATTTCATTGCCTGTTGGCTGTGAAATTTCCAAACGTTTGTGCGATTCTCTGATAAACCTCGACGTTGTCCACATAAAATTATTTTGCGTGAAAAAGCACCTGGATTAGGTTTAGTTCAAGAAAAATCTCGGGCAACAAGAAAGCAATACTTGTTTTTATAAAAGTGGAGCATTCTGATTACCTATTTTTGACATGTATTTCATGCGTTTATAAAATTTAAGCGTTTTCTTCAAATAAATCGTTATTTTTGTCCAAGTTGTTTCGGGAAATTACAACATGCCGTTTCCAGCCAATTCGTCTACAATCAATTAGTTGTCTCAGTAATTCAAAGACAAAACAGTTTGACAGGAGCACGCTATTTTACGTTGCAGTTGGGTGCAATGAGAGTTTGCTGGCAAGACAATACGTCACCAGAACAAATCTTCAAAAAGAAAATATAGCGAAATGAAAACTTCGCGACCGAGTAATTCGAGACGCAAGAAAACATCAATCGCTACGCGCTTGGTCGGTAATCGGCTGTGTTGTTGATTCACTTGTCGCTGAATCGTTACTGGACCACAGCGGCTATACATTAGCATGCCAGGAGGTTGGCAAACATGTTGAGCAAACGCAAAACCTTTCGTTGAGGCAGTAAATATTTGGCTGCGAGCACAATGAGTCAATGCAATAAAATCTCTCGAGCTGCAGACATGTTTACAAACCTGGTGACTGAAACTTGCAACACGATGAATCTTCCCCGATGTCTCCGTGTTGTGGAACTGCCTTGGAATTTGAGAGTATCGAAGTAGTTGTTGTTCAGCAACAGTCGGCATGACTTCGTGCTGATGGGACGCTACTGTCTTCGGTTCGCAGTTGTTACATTCGCTGGCTGGATGCATTCCTGGGCCATATACGTCGACGTTACGGGGAGCGTTTCCATAGACAAATTGTTGGGGGTAGTACGTCGTGCCATGTACTGCGGAAACTGCGAAGAAAGGACGTAGTTGATTTTTTGCAGAAAAAAGCGATAATGAGGGAACCCTGCTCGCAATACCAAAACAGCGTTGATCTATACTGTGCTCGAAAGTCTCGTGCTGTTGGCAAAACTAATTTTGGATACCAAGTGTATTGAAACTGTCTAGCGTGCTTCTACCTAAACTGTTAAGTGCAATTTAACCAAACGAACGTGCAATTACTCATTATGATAATCTGACTCCGCTGAGGCACACGTGTTTTCATCTCATAAACACCCAATCGTGCTAGATAATGAGCAACTTGCAAAGCATTGAATAGCACCAAATTGGCTGTTTTGTGATTGGTCCACATCGCAACGTTGTAGCTTTTTTGGACAGTTTCGACTTAATTAGGTAAGAGATCCTGAATATAGGCAATTGTTTGCTTTGTCAACACTGCAGTTAAGTATGCAAAATGGCGAATTTCGCTGGAAGAGAATCAATCAGTACGACTGATGGCATGCTGCAAAGTTCTAGTCAAGTTTTAGAGATAGAACACTTCGAATCAAAGTTTGACTCATTTTTCTGACACTTTCAATCGACAGTAAGTGCATGTTATTAGTGAGAGCGCCACTTCGCGCAAGCCATGCCAATTTTGCTTGACATTACCAAGAACTCGCTTCATAGAACCCGCTTCAAGAACTCGCTCCCTTGACTTTTAATCCCGGAACCACACAATGCAGAAGACTACCTGAAGAAGGCAAAGTGTCTAAAATATGAACACTTGATTTTTTTCATATTGCATTCTCTCTCGATTTTCTTCAGTGGGATAGGTCTGTGGTTGCAGGTGGGATTTGCGGTTTGATCTCAGTCACGTCCCATCCAAAGCTCATTTTAACGGATGGTCATGTTTTATTCTACGCATCTTGTTTTAGTTGTAGAAAGTTTGCATCCGTCTGAAGTCTACTTTCAATAAACATTTTTTTTCGTTGCCAATGCACGAATGCCTATTAAACATATGTCACCAAAACTTGGAAATAACAAACTGCGCTTCAATGGCTCATGACATACAGAACAGCGAAAACGCGTGGANACGTATGGCTCTCCTGCTGGACCATACCTTTAACCCGTTATAAATTGTATTTTTGTGTGCCTGCGGTGTCACGATCAAGCTGCTTGAATAGAAATATGTTTGTGCACCGCACGTCAAATCAAGCAAGATTTGGTTGCAGAATGCCAAATCATGCCTTTGGGCAATCCGTCATAACAGCGTTTCGATAACTCGATTCTAGGTTAGAAAAAATTGCCATTAAAGTAGGAACAATTTTTCGAGAAATAGCTTTGGAATTCTGTCAGGCTGACAGATACCAAACCAATATATAATCATGAACAAAGTGTAAGCCTAACTAAGTTATCAAAAATTTTACTGCTAGCGTTCCAAAGAAATTTAAAGCTTTCGTTGTGTTTTCGCCTTAGTTAATTTTTATACTTACGAAGCAACGTGCAACTGTGATTTGAAAGGCATAAATTACTGACCTGGTGCGTAAAGTTGGAAAAACACAGGTGAGCTGTTCACATAGTGCGGCATCCAAGCTACTGCGTGTTGTCCGATGTATGGCGTTGAAGGCATCACATAAGAGGTTGGCATTGACGGCTCGACCTGATTGACAAATAAGAAAATATCCTTTTCACTTAACAACACTGGCGATAAGTTCTCGCATCATTCAAAGAACTCCGCATGTTTCAAAATTTCTTGAGGACTTCCAACCACTTCATCCCTTTTGAAGGCACATCTCCAAGCGCAGTTTTACAAGCAACCCAAATGAAATTCACTGATATTTGCCGCTCACTCGTCCGTATGTCTTTCTTGAAAAACAACTTGGTTGCATCAGTCTATCACCCAGAACTGATATGCCACAGCATCGTTATCAGAACGCTAAAAGAAACATAATGATACTGATTAAAGCAGGCACCATATATACCTTTCCGCTAGACTCTGATAAGTAAGGATGGTTTGGGCTTGCTTCCATCGCTAAAGTGTGCTTCAGTAGGGATTTCTCACAAACACATGCCCTAGATTTCACAGTACAATCGCACCTATACCTGCAAAAATACGAATATTTTAAAACATATACTGTACATTTATGAGCTAGATTTTTAAGTTGGAAATTTTCCGTTGATGACGAAAGCAGAACAGAATAGGTATTTCGCTTGAAGAGTGCTATCAAAGAAATGTCAAAGGAATCTACGAAATCACATTTTATTGTTTTAAATGCTATGATGCTTCAAAATAGAAACTAATTTCAAACTTGATTTTATCTGAAAAAATCTGCTTTTAAAACCTTTAAAACGACGTGCAAAAAACTGAAACAATAATTCACACGAATTTGCAATGAAACAATTTTCGTCATATACATAAAAAATAGATCACATCAAAACAATTCCCTTAGACTGCTGATTCCTCTACACCTGCCGTTTCCTTTCTGACCTCCTCAGAATTCCCTTAACATACAGTGCTGTTCTCTCCACTGGCTAAAATACTTGCAGCAAGCTCACTGCATTTCATGTTTACTCGTACTGATGATGATAGCAGTGGTTAACAAAATGTCTACAATATATCTTTGACTTCCTTTGTTTGGCCGTAATTTTTATCATAATCCCTAAATTGTGTTTATGGCAAACGTGTTTAATGTTCCTTTTTAACATTTTTCACAGTGTTTAAGCATTTGCTGTGTGGAAAAGCTTGCTACGAATTAAAAGGTGTACTTGTCAGAAACATTGAAACGTCCGTCGATGGAGAAAACCCAATGAAGATCTGGGGTGCGTCTCAAACACTAGATATTTTATCAGAAGCTTCGTTCCTGTATTGTGGTCTTGCGAAAAGTCGAAAGAACTTTCTAAAAGTCAAGCTAGCTTTCTATTATGTTATTGAAGTGAGGCGGTGATACGGCAGCATTCTATGCGATTCGAATCTATTCAACTGATTTGAAACGAAGTTTGCTTTCCTTGTCGGCCGCAAACGGTAATCTGAAATTAGAACGTCAACTTGCCTGGGTGAGATGATCTTGGGATCACGATGTGACCAATGTGTGATCGAAGTTATAAACCAATCTCAGCAAACCGCATTACTGCCCATACCCTTTAATTAATGGATCACGATAGGCTCCAAACTGCTCTCAGTCAGTTTAATTACTTAAAAACACCAAGAGCAAGGCAGGCGTGATTCTGTCTTGACACTTCTGTTCCCATGTAAAAGTTGTTGTTCCTTGCAGAACTGACACAACTAATCAAAGGTCTCCAACCCTAATTGTCAAGAAACATGACATCTTTCTTTTGTTCTGACGCAAAAGCGTGATTATGTGTCTGTGGCAACAAAATATCATGTTGCAGAAGAGTATAGCAAGGAATATTGAAAACCCTTTTAGTGCAAATTAAGTTTTTTTGCTGATGAACGATAAGAAATTCCTTACTCTCCAAAAAATATATAGAGACCTGCAATTGCAAAACCAACGATAAATGTGTTAGATAATGCTTTAGTTTATAACCCAGGTGCCAGACACTTTTGTTGAAACGAAGGCAGTGAAACGTATCAAGAGCATTTGATATTTTGACTGCAAAATTCATGACAAGGCAGCCACATGAAATCCGACGACGAAGTTTTGAAGTCAGACATTCCTGTTGTTTATTAGTTTAAGATTTTGTGCCCCACGTCATTGGACCTTATCGCGCTCTTCTAAACATATTTATGAACTTCAAACATAATATTCAAGGAGGTTACCACAGCCTTTTTTCGGAAATGCTTAGAAGCCTGACACGACAAGTAATGCTTTTTTTCTGCTGTACAGCGTGCTGTTTGCACATGAAAATATGGGCTTTTCAAAGAGGTTGGTAAGTTTCACTATAACCCGTGGTTTTTGATGGATATTCCATATAGTAGTGTGTCAAATCTTCAAAAAAGTTAATTTGACTGAAACTTTCTTCAAAACGTCAGCAGGCAATGTAACAGCAGAAACCAGATTTTCCGCAAAGTTCTGATTAACTGCCAAATTTAGCTGTGATCGCTACCGTTAACTTGGACTTTGTTTATGTATTTTGAAATCTCACACATCATGAGCAAGTAACCAACTGAATTTCACAAAAGCAGCCGTTATATCATCGGCATCCTTGGTTAAACGACTGAAGGCATTTTATTACAGCATGAAAAATGGTTGATTAATCTCACCTGTATTTATCCTAATCTTGCAAACGTGACTTGAGCGGCAGCTCATACGCAAAGTAGCTGTATACATCTACCGCAACTGCTTGCAAGGTTGACTATTGTTATGATGATTAAATGCGTGCGTTTCCTATGATACAGAAACGCTGATCTTAATAAGGAGAAAAATCTTTTCTTCTGATAAGCTCTCATTAAGCGGTAAACTATCAATTCAGAGTAGGAAATAAATAAATATGGACATAACAAAGTTGTCGCTAATCGGTTTGGGTAAGCAAGATATGCATAGTGGTTAAGCGATACGTTTCGTGTTCAATTATTTAAAAACTTCAAGATAATTCAGTTTTAGAAAACTTACTGGTCTTTCCTTTAATTGAGGAAAAAGTAAAAGTTATAACAAATTGCTCATCTTGCAAAAGCTGAGTGTATTTTTTAATTAACGTCTTGGATTAACTGCGTTTTAAATCAGTCTAATCTAAGAAGATATTTTTATCTGTGCTCCGTGCAACGGGCAGAGACCTAAACATTGTTTCTCAGTAATAGGAACTCCAGTTGACACACTCACATAGACATAAGCCGCAAGTAACAGTGGAAACGTGAAAGGTGGTTTGCTCATAAAGTATAATATGTTTGTTAACAGTTGCTGACGCCTTGAAACTTATCATTCTGGCAATATGCAAAAATGGAAAGCGTCAACCCGAAGTTATCTGTTTTGTTCGAACTGCTTACTAAAAAGATTTACACAACCACTCGGTTCGGCAAATTCCCTGAGGCAGGTACTTAAGCAGATGAACATTTCTTCTGGTTTCCTTAAAGCCTACATTCACATATTTCGCTGCTTCAACTTCTTCGAATCAGACAACGCCTTTAAGTATGACAAACAGCATTTCACAAGAATCTAATCAGGCTCATCTACATGTGTTCAACAGTTTTTAACACAAAAAGGGTTTATTTTCGCCATTACATTGATTTTGGCATAGGATAAAGTTGATGCGTTAATAAGGGTTGGTGGATATCGAACGCTACGTATTACTAATGTGTTGAGAATATAGATACCTATAGCTTAAGTGACCTAAAGCTTTTTGATTAACGAGTTAGCTTAACATTTTTGTCATGACCTTCACAGGTGCTGCATTTTTTGTCTTGAAGCAGATCAAATAATTTACACTTCTTACTCAAAACTGTCAGACGAGCTGTACTATAAAAGCAAAGATTAACAATAAGTTTTTATTGAGAATAGGTGGATCTGACTTGGAAATAAAATCTGATTCAAGCTTGAACTTTTCTGAATTTCGTTGTGGTTTGCCAAACTATGTATTTATCCCTTGGGAATATGACGAAAACAAGCAGTTTGGCAAACTTAGTTTTTAACCTCTACTTCAAGTTGACACCGGAATTTTGGAAAAATCTCAAAACAGCCAATGATTAGCATATCGAAATTTGAATGGTTATCTGTTTGCTGTGGTTGCACTTCGGTGAACTGTCATGAGTTCCATATTTGGAAAATTAATTTTTAGCCTTCCTCACTTCTTCGCTTGTGTAGTTTTGTGCTTTCGCTCGCAATCCATAAAATCAGCATAACTTGACCACATGGAGAAAGCTTTGTGCTAACGTTTCTGTAATAGATTGCTCATTTTACAGACACAACTTTTTTCACACAAGGCTCAGTTCTATAAGAGCTGGCAATTGTTAAGTTAGTGTGTAACCACAAGTTGTTTTGCCTTACGTAGCCAAATCTTTTCACATAAATATTGCTGTTCTAACAAAACCAAAGCTGATGTTCCATAATGTTTGCATCTTTTCACATAAATATTGCTGCTCCAACAAAAAGAAAGCTGATAAACCCTAGTGTTGGCAATGTTATTCAAAATATTAGACACTTTGTTTACAAATCAGAACGAATTTGTGGATACAAATCAGACAAGGTATTGGTCGTAAAAGAAACAGTAACTGCTCGGAATCATTTACGACATGTAGTACTAGTGCGTTTTTATTTTTCACATCTATAGCTCATAGTAATATCCTACTTCAGACTTACACACTAAATTTCCCAATTGATGAAGACTCACAACAAAACCTATTCTATGCACCAGGTTTTCTTGAATGACTGCCGAACCCACTTCGAAGGTACTCCGCCAGCAGTATCCGCCTACCTTGCCCGATGTTCTCCACCAATCAAAACACGCGTCTGATACAATGCCTTGAAGACATTTGATATCTACGAAAAAAAGCGTTAGTTTCTTTCAGCGAAATTCCAAAGCCGTGAGCTATTTTTGCTGCACAACGCTGGTAGTTGAGCGAAGCACCGAAGTATTTTATTATTTTGTTGCCCTACGTTTTTACATTAGAGTGAATTGATCCCTCGTTGGTTTCAGAGACCTTGTGCTTCTTTTTATTAATCAGATCAACGTAACTGCATATTCAAATTGAAAATTTGTTGACACAACTTTCCAAATGTTCAAATTAAAACACTATACAAAATGATTCCCAACCGCGGTGCAGCAGCACCCTAGGGTGCCATTTACAGTACCCTGGGATGCCACGAGCGAATAGGTTTTTCAATGCATCATTGCAAAGATATTTTCAAAATGTCGCCAAACCTCAAACCTAAGTTTTATGGTTCCCCACAAGGTGCCGCAAATTATATTTCTCTTTTGTAGGGTGGCGCAAGCCTGAAAAGGTTGGGAACCACTGCATTATACCAATGTTCCAGTGCTCAAATCTAATTACTTTCCTCTTTTCCACTCCAACTTAACTTATTCAATACTTAACAGGGGAAGGGCCAATAAGACTACTTTACTCCCTTTAATTAGATTGCAGAATGAAACCGTGAGAACCCTTAAATATGACAAGATCAAAACAGCTGTACTGTATTCTAAGCACATAATTTTAAATATACCAGTCTTATTTAAATTGTCAGTTGCCAAATTCATGTACTCCTTTTATAACGGTGGGTTACCTAGTCACTTTGATAACTACTTCACTGAGATTACATCAGTCCATAAATATTAAGTAAGACTTGCTGCTTTGCAGAAATACTATTTACCCAGAATGAAAACATCGCTGGATCAGCTTTCTTTAAAGTATATGTTCTTAAAATTTGGTCTAATATTCCTGAAATTTTGAAATCATTTTAGTCGTAATCTTTTCCAAACCATTATAAAAACGTCCTGCTATCTTACCAGAATTCCTGTTGATTTTCGTTTTGCATACTTGTCACATTTTATAATATTGTGTTGATGCCCCTATTTTTACTACTGTCATTTACCTCTACAGTTGCTCAACCCCCTGTACATAGGCATGCTTTTCACCCACTCTTTTTGTGTTGTTTTTGTGCTTTTGCTTATATTACCTAACGTCGATTCGATGCATTTTGTTGCTTTTTTTACAACTTGATGAAATGAAAAATGGATTTGTGCTAGCAACAGGGCTGGATGAGAACTTGACCCAGGCGGCCTTTCGCCAACCCTTTGTGATTCAACATGTTAGAACACAATCATTAAACTGTGAAAACTGAAATTTCTGATGTTCTGATGTTTTCATATTCTCATCAACATGAAATCAATTTGTGATTTTTGGTGTTAATGTTTTCCTCTTTCTGCATTCGTGTTATTTCGTGATTTGAGTCACAAAAATGCATGAATAAGCCAAACCTCTGACCAGTAAACAATGCAAAAGTGTTTTTGTGTGCACTGGTTTCCAGAAATATTGCAACTGCAGCTGAGTTTTCCTTGTCATTTGCTGGGTCATTCACGTCATTCACAAGCATTTCGAACATTGCGAAATACAGTGAAATGTCCAAAATTCACGTCCTCCACATACAACCTGTACTTTTTATCTAACTTTTGTCGCAACACCTGCTTTTCTCGCGATCAATGATGGCGTGCTATCTGTAGCAATACCTACAGCACGGGACCAGTATATTCCCATCCTGTTCAGTACTCCAACGAGAGAGTTGAAAATATCATTGGCTGTTATGGTA
>JGI24021J15306_10000501_pt1 | contig 30115 bp, 28 predicted proteins | sample Ectturendosymbi1_FD_15306 | JGI IMG/M metagenome (IMG submission 15306) | reverse complement strand
TGTTATCAGGGTTATTTGTAAAAAGTTGAAATCTCGACTAGGTGACAAAATGTGCAGAACACTTTTTCACCAGCATTTTTCTAGAGTCTCGTGATTTTCTCGTGCTTGTCCGTGCTGGAGGATTTTGCTTCAGTGTTGCCATTGTCTTCGATGTATGACTGATTATCCATGCCCTTTTTGCTTTCCAGTTTAACTTCGCTCGAGTGGGTCGATTTGTTCGAGTCTTCATCAACAGGTTTTTTGTTCATACTATTCAAAGAAATTTCATCAACGGAACTCTCTTCATTTTTGTACTTGTCGTAGGGAACTCCGCACCAGAGGAATCTTCGAACCTTCCCAGGGAGACAGCGAAACACAGGGTAGTCAAAGAAAGGTATCGTGGTGCCTTTTGGCAGTTCGCTTGGTCGTTGAAAACCTTGGAGAAACAAGGCACTTTTTCTAATTTTTGTGCTTGTCTACTATTAAATTATATTATTTTCACAACTTTTCATTCCTACCTTCGTGGAAGCTATTTGTATAATCATCTGCACCTTTAATGTTTTAACTGAGTTCTGCAAATCTACGGAAATTGGTAGCGCATGCCATAGCATTCCGGACAATTCTGTAGACAGTGGACCGCATGTGGTGCTCACTCAATTTTTTTTACTCATGAACTGAGGCATTCAGTGTCAAGGGGACATGCTCCTCAAAATTTTGAGTTTGCCCTCAGTGTGCATTTCCACACTTTCGTTTGATGTCAGAGAATTTGCTAATTTATTTTATTTTGTGTAATTTGTTCCTCCCCATAAATGAAAGTACCCCCAACAGGCACCCAATCAAAATGCTTGGATCCGCCCAGTGGCGTACGCAGAAAATTTTAATGGGGGGTTTCATTCAGTGGCAGATGGTGGTCATTTGTATTTGGTGTGCGCTGTTTGTAACGTCACAACTGATGTCATATTCATGTTCACAAACGAAGTTTGTTGACATAATAGGCATATTCTTCTACACACACTCCCCTTATTTTTGTAAAAAGTCAAGCCCTATACATTCACCTTGTAATAAAGTTTTTGTAAAATATCAAGCTCAAGGGGAGGGTTAATCCCAACCCCCCAACCCCCGTTGCGTACGCTCATGGATCTGCCCATATACCCTTAGCGAAGGCGTCCTTTTGCGCCTTTTTAGTGGAGAATAACATTTCTAGCATATCCACGCGTGTGTCTTCGAAAAGTCATCGCCTCAGAGCAGTCAAAGATATCGACGCTCTTTGCTCAGTGGCATTATATTTACGCTTTTGTGATGTGTGACACCCTTGAAGAATGGCCTATNCTTGTTTNTAGAAGTTTCGATCTGTATCATCGTTATGGAAGAGTATGCCTTGTTTATGCCGCGNTTACACAGGAGCGTAGTAAGACATTATCGGTTAGTGGTTTCGAAATATCTGATNGTTGCACACTTGAAAATATTATCTTGATCCGTGGACTGGACAGCAGTAGTTCTTATGTTGCTTTCAAGGGATTTAACTGCGTAACGACTGCTGAGGAATAAGCCGCGTCTTTGTACGCCATAGATCTTTTCACTTTTGGTGAAAACTTACTCCAACAGTAACTATACTCTTCACAAGACGACGCACTCAAATCTATCAGTAAATATTTTCTGTGCATTTTTATCTGTTTAGTTCACTTTCATGCTTTGTCAGTAAACAGTGTAGTCGGTACTCAAATACCTGAAAAAATGTGGACGAAAACATAAACTATTTCATGACCATTCATGTTACTTTTGAAAAACGTTACTTCGATCAGGCATGCAAAGTTTTGCAACTACTCGCTCAGCAAGCAGAAGGGGTGTTTGAATTTTAACATATTGCGCAAACCACTGACTGCTATGTATCGTTTTCTCAGAGTAAAAATACGACATTTTGCTTTGGCAAGCAAAATCAGTTTACTTATACTTCGCATGGCGCTGTCACAGGGCACTAAGAGGTAAACTAACTTTTTTGGTTCCCAATCCTAAACTGTGGTTAAAATTGTTTTTTGCTTTCATTGTGCTTGGCCAATTTCATATGTAATTGTAATAATTGTTTATGCTAAAGGGAAGATAGTTCAAAGAGTGAAAAGAAGAGCGCAGCAATGATTTAGAAGAATAAGAGGCATCTATTGGCGAAATTGCTCAGAATCAGGTTGTGTCCACTGAAATGCTGCAAAAATGCATATTTCTAAGCGTGTTTTTGGTGTTAGCGGCAAAAAATGGACAGATTGCTGTTCAAACTTTTATGACCGATTTATACACGGTAAGACTTATTGTGTTTTGAAAAATGTTTCGCACACTGCTTTCGCTGGACTACAGAAGATAGTACATTTCCACAGCATAACAGCAACTAGTCCAATGTTTCTCAACCTTTAATGATTCGTGGCCACCTTTCAGAGACACTCAACATCCATGCCCCTACTCCACTAATAAAAACCCTTCATTTTTCTTAAAGTAAACATCTAAACGAAACAAGGCCATGCGAGCAGAGGCCTACTCGTGGCTCCCTGAAAATGGCCCACTTGGGGTTGCCGGTTGAGAAATCCTGAACTAGACTGTATTCCTGGTTGGAGGGTTAAGACACTTTAATCGGTATGCGTATGACTGAAACATGTCGAATTAGCAATTCATAAAAAACTTGTGAAAAACACTTTGGCGAAAAGTTACTCTAGTTCTTATCTTCAACAAATGCTCATCTGCAGTTGCAGTTAAAAGACTTCTGAAAACTCTTTGCATAAAAAGGAACTACAAGGCTGGCAGCTTCATATTAATAAGCGGTAGTTGACTTTTCAGCTGAAAAATGTATTGAGATCATTCTTTACTTGCCTGTAATGAAGGAAACTACGTGTCCAACCACCAAAGCCACCACAAGTCCAAAAACACCGTAGTATAGATACGACAAGGAATACATCTCTGCAATAGGCGGTCTGTCGGCTTCCGTTGAAGTTTCGAGCCATGAATCTGTTAAATATTTTTTAGTGGCAACATCCATGTACTTTTAAATTGAAGTAAAGCAAGTTATGCTAGTAATTTAGGATAGTGTATGTCAGCCAATGTAATGGGTTCCTGACCTTGGGAAAAGCGTTTTCTTCAGAAAGCGTGTAACACACCCTTTAAGTCGTTGATATTTTATTTTTCCGGGTATGCATTGTTAGATTTTTTAATTTTCAGCCATGCGTTTTCGTGAAAGTCGACTAGTGTTGTTTAGAAAGCTACGAAACGGAAGAATCAAGTAACAGATAACAAGTTTAGCACGTGGTTCTTTATTTGTCCTGAAGAGGCTGAATTTATGAATGATAAAGATTATCTTTTCACCCAACAGTTTTAATACAGCATGGAATCCTCCATTTGGTAGAAACTAAACGCGTTTCCAGTGCACTATTGAAAACAGAATTGAACAAAAAAGTCAGTATTTGAAGTAGGACCTAATCTGAAAATTACTTTATAAATAATTTTCCCTCAAATGGCAACCAGCTGGCCACAAGGGAGTGTGTTTGCAAAGCTTGCCTAAGAAATTTATGAAAACAGTAGTGTTTTCGAGCGATTTGTTTGACAAGGAGTTTGTTTATCTGTTGGAAATTGTCCATCTCAAAAGGCAGTTTCAAAAGCGATGTTGAGGTGGATGACAGCAGTGTGTTAATTTCATGCAAAACAACACTATCGTCCTTCACAAATTATTGTGCCAATTTTGGTAAAAGAGAAGGATAATATGCGCACTTTTGTAAATAACTGTTTTGCTCTATGCACAGAGGATTTTCAATAAATTGTCTGTTACCTGTAGTGGAAAAAGATATTGCTGTTGTTTCAGTGGCGTTGCTGGTATTTTCTGAATCAGGAAAAACACAATCGCTGGTGCTTGTCGGCAGAACTCTTAGATACTTGTTTGGAGGAGGGTAAATTGTGCTGCCGATGTAGCACCATACAGAAATAGCAAGCCCACTCACAAGACCTGCTAATGCTCCCTGTCGAACGAAACGTGATGAAATGAAAACAGTTCGCGCAAAATGGTTCTACCCAGGATGGGGTATATCAAACCTTGCAAATTCTGTATAAGTAAGACACGATGGACATAGGCGTACGGAAAGGCATTTTACTGGGGTGGGCAGAAAAAATTTGCCCTGAAAATAACAATTTGCCCTAAAAAGGAGCAATTTTCCCCGAAACTAACTTTTTTTGAACAACTTGCGCTTGCCCTGAAAACAGAGTTTGCCCCAAATTTTTCAAGCCGGGGGTGCATCTCCCCCGCCTCAACGCCTATGACCATGGGTGTTCATCCCTACTGAGAAATGCAAATACCAATATCGCGTTAGGGAACCGCTGACATAGTCCTACACATGTAAAATTTTGCTTTGTACTTTCAAAGACAGTGACGTCTCAGAATACTTTGGTTGCTTGTGCAACCCTTGGGTTCGTTTTTTCCGAATCACTTGACAAATTCATGGCCAAGCTCACGAAATGAATGAGTCACGAAAAGAAGGTCACGCCTGTGATTCTAACAGCAATATTAGTCATTTGTAAAACTACAAGCAACATTAATGTATTGTCTTTATTTGTTTGCTACAGAACAATAACTGAATCCCGATATGCGTTATTTTCAAGAAAACACTTGAAATTTTCTTTTACAGAATTGTTTTCTGTTGTGATAGTAACCTCACTGACGGTGAAAATCCAGAACGTTAGAAAAATACTCACCCATGAGTTACACCATGGAAAGGCCCAAGCCATCGTAAATAAAGCAACCATTGGTCCAGAAACCATTCCATTAATGCTCAAAGCTGCATTCAGAATACCACCAAGGTTGGCAGCGACGGCCGTCAGTGCTAGGCAACAAGCTCCATAAAAAACAACAAGTCCCTGCAATTTAATTACAACTTCCCAATACTGCATGTTTAGTGAACATGTGCGGCGGTAGTTTGCAATGGTCTACTCTGTACATTAATAGTTGCTCTGCGCCACCGTTCGTGGTTGGAAAACTATTTATTCGTAGATGCTACTGTTAGGGACACTGCGTCCCCCAACACCGATAACGACAAAAGTGCAACATTAGAGACTGTCGAAAGACGACCAACCTCAATGTCAAGTTCTGATGAAACCATCGCAGTTAAAATAATGAATGATACGCTCTCTGATTTGGAGTGAAGCGCAGTAACCAAACGAGAGAGAAATTATTGTAACTGTGTGTACATATATCGTAATAAAATGTAACATTTTTGTGGAATGATGCAAGCGCTGAATGAGACTGATAAAAATATTATTGCGAAACGCTGCAACAATGCCTAAGAAATACCTCAATGTACTTGTGAAATTCACATTCGTGTGTATGTATTTGCAGAAATCATGTATGAAATAACGTCATTAGCAGACTTGTATCATGCGTTTTTAGGGCACTATAATCTGTTCCAAGCAACAGAAAATTATGTGACGCCAGAAAAAACTTCGGACACCTTGCAAAAAGTAATATATTGGTTAAAAGAATTAATTCAAGTAAATGAATATGAACCAGATATATTCATTTGTTACGAAGGACAAAAAGTCCAAGTGGTGGCTAAAACGAAAAGTCAAAAGCTGTGCATAAGCAAGTGGAGATTTACGCGTGAACCGTGCAAAAAGAATGCAATTATTTAATTGTATACTTGTGTGTTACAGATGGCTAACATACGACTGTTAAAAGAATACGCTAACATTGGAGCAAGCGTTTATGCCATGCTCAAAGCAACAAGAATAGAAGGTAGAAGCAAACTGCAAAAGCCATTTGAACAAGTAGATCCCAAAGAGGTCATACTAATGATCGACAAATGGTTATGCGAACGAACAGGAAGAATGACAACAGTACAGTTGCGAATGCATGACCCCAGTCATAGTATAATGCATTACGTGGGATTACGAGCTCACAGAAGACATATTTACGTACTGTATGTGCATGATCTGCCATCAAATCAGCAGCAAATAACACATGTGTGGAAGCCATCAACCACCTTTGTGAATCTGACGGCTGAAGAAATACAGGACAGTGTGGCGAGAGCACAAGAAGTAAATCAGTTGGTCACATTAAGACAAGCATGCAATGACATGCCTATGCTTGATACATTACTTGAACCCTGGTTACCAGAGGTGAAAGAAACAGAAATACCTCAAATGACCGACAGTAAACCAGACCTAGAAGCAATCGAAGAATTGCTGAAAGAAGAGGTCATGACATAAAGAAACTCTGAGAAAATTACGTAAGAACAACCCTCTACAGCAGAAGCGGGTAGCTTCGCATGAATTGCGTGAATCGCGCAAATCGCACGAAACGCATGAGGTTATGTAAGCGTTCCGGCGAGGTTACAATAAACCCATGAAAATGTGATTAACGACAAAGATGCGCAAACCCACTCGAAATTTCATGCAATTTATGATGGTTCTGACATTAGTGTGATCATCAAATGAAGCTTCAAGGAACCAGTAGAGTATAACAAGTAAAAATAGACAAATGGAAGTGATAATACGAAACTTTAACAGGTGCGAAGTTAAAAGTAACTCGAAAAACCAAATTGATAAATAGAACGAATAGATCGAAAAATAGTAAAAACGCCATACTTCTAAACATGTAAAACATTGAAAAGATTGATGAAAATATAAATTTGAAGAAGAATGTACTGCCGGAACAGATTCTAGAAAATAGAAAGACACTGAAAGAAACAATTAAAGTGTATTTTATCAAACTTTGCCAAGTGTATGAACAGTCATAAATGTGTACAAACTGTTGTGTATCAAATGTGATATGATATGAAATACTGGCGAAGTCACTAAGATCATGGCAAAGGTTGAATATTTGATGTTTTGTGATGTTGCGAAATCGTTGTCTGATGCCTATATTTTGAGCGTTATCAGCAACAAGATCTCAGAAGGCCAGGTACATGTTGTGCTGATCTATGCTCCTTGATCTTGTGATAGGAGAGGGGTTGGTTGGATGTACATTGGCCCTCACTAGTGATGGCACGCCCAGCAGACAAAATCTGGAACCATCAGGCCCACAGCGAATAGATTTCGTGCTGTGAAGCTAAGGAATGCTCCGGCAGCCAGTGTCAACAGGGACACACTGGTTGACGAACAAAATTCAACACGTCAGTCATCTCATGACTGTCAGGATTTCGACGACACCAAATTTGGAAGCAATTGAACGCAAGTGCTCTGCAAAATCAGCAGCAGCACTAGAAAAAGTCATTCCATGACGCAAGCAGGCGATACCCTCAAGAAAGTCGCAATGCTTATAAAAAGGAATGCACCAATTGCGGTTAGCCATTTGATAAATGTGTTTAGTGTAACAGTGAGTAGAAAGATAGGGAAAGAATGAGATCTTGTACTGAGAAACTGTAAGTTGAGTTGTGGATATTTGAACGTTGGTTATCATGAGCCCAATAAAAGATATGTGTGTTAATTTCACTGGATTACACCAACATCTGGCCATACGCTAAGATCTTGTTTGTGATTCAGCATTGTGTTGAAAGTCTCCTGAGAAAAGATGAGAAAGACCGAACCTGCAAAAGGATAGTCGTAAAAATTAAAGCCATTGCTTTAGTGAATAGACTTTTTCGTAAAGGCATGAAATCGTTAAGCCGTGGCTAGAGTAAATTACATGCTTTTACCCAAAACTACCTTCTCAGCGTAAAACTGATATGCTCGACGCTGGATACACTGCTGCAATGAAGCCAACAACCATTTGTTTTGTTCACCCACCGCCATTGGTTTGGCGATCAGAGCTTTGCCACACAAACACAAAAACGCGCAGCCAAACAGACATTCATACATGCCCGCAAAAAAACAAGACTTTCAAAACAGCTGGAACAAAAATCGTAGACGATTGGCTTGTCATGACTTGCAAGACTGAAGAAAAAATCTTCAAAAAATGTTGAAGACATTCTTTCATTCGGCATCGTAAAGTTCAAAACGCAGGGAATGCAGATAAAGCAATTCCTAGTTGTTTAATCTTCACACAATGCAAGAGTAATGAAAAAAGACACATTGGGCCATTGGACCGTTCTTCATAAAAAATAATTATGTGTCACTGAACCTCAGGCAAATTTAACTTATTTGACTAATCAGCATGAATATATTACCGCGTGAAAATGTTAAGGAAAAGTTTGCCGATCAGTCAACCGAAAAATGTGCATCACGTTTTATTGCAAAGAATAGCAGATCTGATTGCAAGGCGGAACTATTTGCTTCATACATCAGCGAGTACAGGGTTTTCGGTGATGGTGGCTCCACTAATCTGATGGGTATTAAGTAAACGATGTAGCCTTAATCAACTGCAGAATTAACAGATTACAAAATGATAGTAAAGTAAAACAGTCAGGTTATCAACCAATTTCAGTTTGAGTTTATTGGAATTTTGCAAAAATTTTGTGGACAAATGCTGCATATTTAATTAAAAATTATTTATTGTAGGGGATAAAATTCTCATTTGTCTCATAAAATCATCTACGCAATTACATTTAGATGAAAACTTTGGATGCCTCAATAACAATTATTTTTTCTCCAAAAAATTGCGGCAATTCACTCCGTGTAGTTTCTCGAAAAGTTACTCAACACTGATTTTCATCAAATGCACAAACCAGTACAGAAAACCAGCTCTGTCAAGTATTGAGTGGTAGAATATATTTTTGCTCCAACTGACACAAACACTGGTGCTCTTACGATTTTAGAAAAGTAATTTCTGCACTTTAGAAACTTCAAAATACCTTCGATATCCAAACAGACTGCTTCGGTGTAACCTTTCTATATGGTTTTATGTAATCTTCAAGTGTAACCGTAGACATGGCGTTGATTCCGGAAGACACAGTACTACAAACAAAATCAGTTCCGTTGGGCAAAACGTTCGTGGTAATTTTTTTTACTGAAATCATAGAAGGTTTCGATAAAAGTTTGTTTGTTATAAGATTTTCACAAATAACGATTGGCTTGTCAGATTCTGTTTGAAGAAGAGTTGATGATGCCTACATAGCAGGCGAAATATATACTTTGTAAGATCGTAGTGTCTGATTCTTTGCTGGGAAAGGATTCCTTTCGATAGACAGTGTTTCACAAATAATGATGAAATTCCATGATTTTCATTCCGTCTGACTGATGACCTACGCTCGCCGCTTACGCGCGCAAAATAAATTGAATGGACTGACATTTGTACAGTAGCCTAGCGAGACTAAGTGCCGCTCTGACCGACCGTAGAAGTGGCGCCCTATCCACTCCTCAAACTTGCTTACAAGAATTTAAAATGAAAGGAAATCATGTTTCGTACTTGTTAAAGATATGATGAGGAATAATCAAACACTCAAAATTTCGAAATGGGTCTTATTTGTCATTGTCGATTATGATTCTTGTTTTTTTTGCTTGTTTCCTAGTTTTTTTAGCCACATTTCCTAGTTTTTTAGGCTAGCCTACCAATCTAGGGCTTCTTCTTAACACGAAAACAGAAAAGAGTTAGAACTTTAAAAACTTTATTTAAGAATAACAAACAAAATTTAGAACTTATAAACTACTTTCAAATATTAATTTTTAATCAACAAATTGCAGCCCCCCATATGATGTCGCCCGGGGCCCGGAGCCTCCAGCGTGTCCACCCCTTGCTACGCCATTGCATTTGTACCATCGTGTTAATGAAATGAAATGAATAGTTTTGAAATGAAAGTGAAATGAGCGTAAAAACAAGGTTTGCATCAAAAACAGGGCCGTCACAAATGTAGTGGTCACGCGAGACCACAACATGGAATGGTGGAAAATCGAGAAGTCCAAGGGGACAGCACCAACGGAAATCACCTAACATAAAAGGCCTAGTTTCAGTGCGACTACGGACGTGTTTTTCGTGAAATCGTCTGGCGAGGTGCCATCTTCTGTTTCTCAAAAACTTCCGGAACCAATCGTTCAGTGGTTCAACACTTCACGCAAGCGGATCGCGCAATCAGCCCGGTCGTTCCGCTTCACAAGGTAATTGAAATTTATCGAAGTCTCTCAAAAACACGTTTTGATTCTTTCGTCAGTGGAAATCATTTGCATATATTCTTGATCTAGGCAAACCTCTCATTAATTGTACCTTTCTTTGAAAGACACTTGACCAAATTTTTGCTACGCTCCGGAACAATGACAAGCATAGGGTTGCATGCTGTGTTTGGACTGTGTTTGAAATTTATCCGGTGCTCTTTTCTGTCAGTGTGAAAAGGTTAACTGCATTGAAAGTTGCAACGCAATATTCTACTTCTGAAAATAGGCGTGAGTATAACACGTTGTTATGCTAACTTGGCCTATGTACCCCCAGTTCTTTAGATACACACCTGCAAACAAAGTTCAAATAGCGTCGCTCTCAGTGGCGTAACTAGAGATCTGAGCCAGAGGGGAAACATAGCTGAAGGGGGCGCAGTGACCACTGTAGGAGGCTTACTGCCCAGTACTCAGAAAAAATTGAATAATGATAGTGAATCCGGATGTAGATGGCTATACTAAAACTCAAAGTCACAGGAAGGTACTCCATAAAACTCCCGAAAAGGCCAAAAAAACAACATACCTACTGAAAACCAAAAGAATACTAAATGCCAAAATATAAGCTAAGCGGGGTTTTTGCTTTTAGCTTGCTATTTAGCTTGCCAGGCATTAAGCTTAGCGGTTTTTGCATTTAGCTTGCCAGCGTGGCGGTTCGCACTCCTGCCCCAGGTCAGTTNCGCCTCTGGTCGCTNTTCATTACATTTTAATCGTGACGCAACCTGGTGTGCATTACCAAAATCANTTTTATTCTACAAAGCTGCAGGTGCCGTTGAACACAAAACGGCCAGAAATTTAGTATATTGTGTGGTTACGAATTAGCACGGTTTGTAGGTAAAAGTTTTATAATGTGAAAATCAACGGAAAACGAACAAAGAGGCAAGAACTGTCATTCCAGTCTGCGATGATTCCATCTCCACCTTGAAAACCGCAGCTCCATGTGTAAAAACGTGATAAACTCAAGATGAAACATCAAGTTTGAAAATTCTTTTGTTTTAAAAACGATAGACATGGATTGATTTAAGCTTGTAGTAATCCCGATAAGACACCACACTTGCAGCAACCTAGATAGAAAAGGCTTACTGCAAGCAGCTAGGTAGAAAAGATGCAAAACCGTCCAGTTTGAAGGAAGGCTATCAAAACACAGTTAAGAAGTTTTTGAACTAAAATGGGTTATGTATCGGTTACAGTTAAAGACTACTGCTTCACCTGAAAGAACATTGCTGGCAGCCCACCTGCAACCAACGCCGTTTTGTCACGGTGATGAAGCTAACCAATTTGAAAGTCTGATACGACAAATCGAGAATATTGCAGAGCATAGAGATATGCGAAGATGACCATGAAACATTCAAAGAAGTAACACAGGCGTTGAAGTGCCGTGTGCTGCATGCTAGGAAGTGTTTGGAAACAACAACAGCTAAGAGCAACTTAGTTGCTACGTTGCATCGTTAAACTCTTCTAAATCAACCTACCTTAAAATGAAAAAATGACACAAAGTCGTGTTTGACAAACAGCGATCAGGCTTCGCCAGNTTTATGTCGTTGACAGCGGCACAGAAAACATGGTGGCTTCATTTACCAGTAGACCAAAAAGTCATCAGCAGCTGGTGNCGACCTTGACGCAAAGCAACTAAAGCCAAACACGCTCCAGTGCTTTAAGAAAAAAGACTCAATGACACGAACCACACTGAAGTTAAGCTTGAGAGTTGACAAACNCAATAGTTACTAAAATAAGAACCCATGCATCCTGCGCCCTGCATCCTACTGTGCATTTTTAAAATCCTAAAGANACAAAATATGATCTCTCCCTGTTGTGCTTGCAGAAATTTTTTTCTCCTGCTTCACTCTGCGTGCAGAATAAACAATATGTNATGCATAGCTAAAACGTAAATGGATTAACGAAAGCAACGGGTTAACGCGAATGCACATAAATAAGACGCAAACTGTTGAAGATTGTCCGAATTAAGTTGACGAATGCTATTGCTTTTAAAATCTCATTTAGAGTCAAATAGTGGAAATGTTGACTTTGGTGTTACACGAACGGACCTAGAAGGTAGGGTGTCAATTTGAGTAATTTTGCCGCGTTATCTTATTTTGATTGGATCAATATTCAAAAACAGCCCTCAACACGTATTTATTCGATTGTAAGCCACAGCTTATGAGTTTTTTTCATGGTTTCGTGTGGCTTACAATCAAGGGCGACTTACAATCGAGAGCATATTTTCCTTAACTTATCGAAAGGTCTAGATCAGTGGTTCTCAAACTTTTTTGGCCCATGTGCCAACTATGATAAAGGAAATATCCAGTGGATCACTTGGACCACGTTGACAATCATTGGTCTACTCTAGATAACGCTCAGTATCGCTACTTTTATCGACCAAACTCTCGTTTCGCATATTCTTTCTCTCTTCAGCATCATGTGCACACATGCAAGTTCCGCCACAGCAGGGATCATGACAAACACAAAGCAGTTTTAGTGATGAAGCATCATCACCAGGGTTGCCAATTACACGCGAAACGTGCTGGTACGCGAAAGTATCTCAGGTAACCCATGTTCAAGTTCGGCTTACATTCAAGGGGGGGGGCTAACAACCGAATAAATATGGTGTAATATAAGTTGATCTGAAAATGCTGACATTCAGTTAAGAATATGATTTACTTTCGAGTGAAGTTCTTTTGTTAGAGCGTAAAGTTCGATAGGACATGGCTTGACGACCAATTAGGTTTCTAACGGCGAAGAAAAAATTTCAGTTGCTTATATAGTGGCTCAAAGAATTCCAACTTGTTTTCTCATTATCTTGTAAATTTTCCATACATTTTTCTAGAGTTTATTTGAAAAAATGGAGTTTTTTTCTGGTGGTAAAATAGCATTTCTAGAAGTAACCCACATCTAAAGCTCGAGCACATTTAAAAGTCCAAATTTGTTTTCACGACGTGGAGGCAACCGGGTTAGAATCTAGCAGGATTCAACTGTGTTGTTTGATTAATCACTAAACAATGCTCACTGTACTTCCATTTTTTTGCGAAATTGAAAGCGTGAGACGCAACGTTAATGAATTTTTCCGAAGCATAGGTGTAATGTGGTCCTGAAAAATGCAAAAATGCCATGAATGCATTTGCTGTCGAGAACGAAAACTTATAAAAAATGTTTTTGAGAAAGCTCCCCGGGAGAAATAAAATATATCTTCGCACAGGGGCACAGGGGCGCAACCAGCTCTTCATTTCGGGGGGGCAATTTTCATGAAACTTCATTCGATGACGTCATGAAGCTTATTCAACCGTGGTACAACTTTTTCGCAAACGGTCACAGATAAAGTTTGCATTTGCACGGTTCAACAGTACCCTAATGTTACAAAGTTTCATGAGGGCAAATTGAGGCCTATCTCAGAAAAAACTGATACACGAACAAAAGGATAAAAAATTCTTTAGAAATAACAACATATTAAATTATCTCCCAAGTTTTGACAATTCCAGCATATTTGTGGTTAAAATACCAATCATTTATGAAATTTTCGATCAGATGGCCTCTCTCAAGATAAATCTTGTTAGAAGATAATTAACCAATACAACAAAGAAGAATTCCATTAAGATTTTTCTTAAAAATGATTAGAATATAAAATTTCATCTTCATTCTTTGAAAGTTTCAGCAAATGTCCATATTGCAATGCAACGTTTTAAAATTTTCGGGGGGGCAAATGCCCCAAATGCCCCCCTGGTTGCGCGCCTGTCCTCGCAGATCGCAGTTTGAGGATTCCTGACTAGCTCAAAATTCTGCCTTGATGACCATCTCAATAGGGGCAGTGATACTTACACGGATTGCTCTAAGATAGGATTTCCCAGACTGCGGTACGCGGACCACTGGAGGTCCGTGACAATCGCACAGAGATCCGTGAAGGTACGACAAAAAATAAAAAGTTTCAGTGAAAGATGCGAACATTTATCTTAGTCAAACAAAATAACAAATAAACTTGAAATATGGAAAACCATGATAAATGATGATTTTGTGGATATGTCTCCTGTTCTGTGTGACTACACTGCCAGCAAACCATTAATTAATTTAGAATTGATTTTCTCTGAGTCATTCAAGGACATTTGTAATTTATTTCTGGACATTTTAGGAATAACTTTTCAAAAGAGTCCTGTAAAAATTTTGATTTGATTTCAAATACTTTTGTGGTTGTAAAAAGTGAACTGTCAGGACGCGAAGAAGAATTAGACACATTATCAACTGATCGAAGTATAATGATTAGTTTCAAGCAAACAGCTCTTTCTTCTTTCTGGTTATTAAGCGTTTAGAACAAATATCTGTTGCTCTCATAAAAGGCAACCAAAATTTCATTGTCTGATGCCCCTACCTACATGTGTGAGACAACATTTTTGCAAATATAAAGAAAAAAGGCTTACCGTGAACTCTGATTTGGGGGTTTACTGTCAGAAATAGCTCCCAGAATTGATAAATTTTGCAGTAAGAATCAACCCCATCCGTCCCATTGATGTTGTCAGTTTCGCACAATAAAACATTACCCAATGTCATTTATTTTTCGTTTTGTGTTATCCTTCCGTGCTGGTTGTGCGGAAAAAATTGATGCGGCATAAGATTGGGGTACGAGAAAAGAGCAGATTCACAATTGGGGCTCTGTGGCCCAGTAAGTCTGCGAAAGACCGCTCTCCTCTAAAATGTAGAAACTGATACCGGCTCAAAAAACGTACAACGTTTTCTTTTCTTACCTCAGTGTGCCACTAAACGCGCTGCATAGATAGACGCCAGGTAAGCCAGGGTAATCATAAAGAATGTCCATTGTGAAATACGGCATCAGTTGGTCGCTCGCTGAAACCCAACCAGCAGCATATGGATCGCAGTTCACGTAGTAAGCAAACATTGTAAGACCAGCCATGCCCGCCAGTGTCATGATCACGATCATGCCGAGTGCATTCAGATATACTGCACTGCCAAGGAAACGACCGTGTTGTAAAATGCAGGACAAAAAAAAACAAAACAAAACAGCACAAAAAACACTTTTTGATATCATGAAAAACGATCTATTATTAGATAAAATGGATGAATGGAGCAAAGTTTCCTGAAACGATTTCCAAAATCAGGGGTTAGAATTTAGAACAGAAGTCTTGAAAAATCTTCCAAGCAAGTCTTATATAGCAAATGCAGCTGATACAATAGTTTGGAAGGTCATGCTAATTAAAAGCAGAAGCGTGAATGAATTCCTTGAAATGACTTTAATAAAATAATTTTTCCCAGTTAGGATAGCAAAATATCGCATTTAAACGGATAGTTTGAATTATGATTAAAGGTCGATTTATTGCAGCGGTTTTAATTTTAGTAAATGTTAACTTTTGTAATTTTTAGAAAATGTAAAAGCTTAGAAAAGTGGTTCTCAAACTTTGCGTAGAAGGGAGCCAAATCCAGACTTACGCCTTTATTAGAGGGCCACACTAAAGATATTTTAACACAAGTCAATTGACACCTTTTGATTTATTGCAGAACGAAGTCTGTTACACAAAATATTAGAGGAGTTATTAAAAGACTACTGAAGGCCGCACAAAAGATGCTTGGGAGCCACATGCGGCTCTCAAAATAGTGATTGAGAACCACTGGCTTAGAACATCACTCTCGCATTGTTTGCTCTTGTGTTTGAAATAAAAACGACTTCAACACCTTGCATGAATTGTTTTATTTCTGAAACTTTTGCCGAAAATGAAACATATAGGTACAAATCTTAGCAGAAGCCGTATACTTCAAAAAGAAAAGAACTACGTGCAATATACCAACAGCATAATCGATAGCTATGTCGAGACTGTTTGCACTACACTAACGCACTTTACAAAACTCACACTACAGCGTGTTTTTCCGTTTTGCAGCAAAGATAACGTTGGACGACTGTTTGCGTAGTAGCGTAGGTGCCAGTCCATAAAACAGTGCCTCCGACAATGATCGACCAAAATGTGTGACGAATTCTTGGATCACCTTCGAAGCTGCACAACATGTGCATTTAAACAGCAATTTTCACCGAAAACCTGAACAATTTGATAGCATCGTGCCATACGAGAGATGTATAAACAGTGCAGATTTCACAAAGCTACAAAAAGTTGCTGCACAAAGTTGTTGAAAAAGGAATTAAATGCCACAAATTATGTTGTCATAGCATAAGTAACGACCACAAAAACAAAACGAAAGACCATGTTTTTCAACACCTTTTCCCTTATTTCAGCCCGTAGGCTTTCCTAATGGGCAACATCTCTCAATTAAAAGCTCTAGGTTTTCTGTAAGCTTTCGAGAAATCAACCGACGGGGCCTGCTTTCATCTTTTTGCGGTGATTCAAACTCGCACATATCTATAATTCAAATAAACACTCTCCACAATGGGATAAGCAAGGAATCGGTATACAACATAAAAACAACCATGCCGGACAATGTTTTATATCTTTTAGGCATGTTGGTGCGATAACGCTTTCAATGTTTGTATTTCGCTCGTCAACCTGCATTTACAAGCCCCGTAACACGCAAAGTAATTAAAATTAAATTTATCATTTTTTGGGTAAACATATTCGTATGTTTATTATCTAGATAGTTCAAAGGTTTACGACCTTTGTTTTCTGAGTATCAACTGATGTTTGCTGTTTCTCTATGCGTGTCAGTCATCTGGATTGGAGTAAAAGTTAACAAGAGCTGAGAGGTGTCCCTGTACCATCTCAATGGCGTAACCAGTTAGCTACGCCATTGCAATGCCTGTCAAGTTTGCTGAGAATTAAACATTGAACTGTGACCCTGTCTGACATACACTGTAGCTTTTGTGTCGGGTTTCAACCGTGATACGCTCGGGAAATTCGCTGGAATTCTGTGAAAACGTGACAGTTGAGAAAAACGGGGTTTTAAAAGAAAAATTTTGACACGACAACGTTATCCAATAACGATCCGCAACATAAAACACATTTTACCAAATAAGCCCAATAAATGAAATGCAGAAAAATGGTAGATCTTTTGTGTAAAAAAAGGTTAAACCGCTCTTTTTCAACTTCACAGAAAAACTCTATTGAAATTATATTGGTATAGTTCATTGTTACACAAGCCCCGCTATGTGTTGTTTCAGGATAATTTATGACAACGTCAATATAAAACCGTAAATTTTTGCACACAGGTGTATGAAAAAAACTCCATCGCCAAGCCTTTGGACTTTTGTTGTAGAGAAAAGCTGACTATTTCTAAAAATTAAATCAAAACTGAAGCACTCCTTCAACTTACTGAACGAAGTCCACTCTGCCTTTGGATGCAGATATTGCCCAAACATTTTCAAATCCCCCAAGGATGATGCAGCCTTGGATAATCACAGCAATGAACCCGACAGTCATTACTATGCATTGAAAAACGTCGGTCCAAATGACTGCTTTCAGTCCACCGAGCGTGGTGTAGAAGGTGCACACAACCCCAGTTACAACTACCAGAAGCCACAGGTTCAAACCGGAAACTGCGAAACAAACCAAATTGATGACTTTGTTATATTTTGGGCCATATTTATGAAGAAGCCCTTAACAAATTAGAAAATTTTGTTTCACCTCTTCAAAATAATTTCTAACAATCATTGTTATGTTATGCAAAAATCGAATAATCATATTCAAGCAGACTAAATTTATTGCTTTCTCCAAGTAGCCTGCTTTACTCAGTTTTAGAAACGGTTATTAGCTTAAACGTTGCAAACAGAGTCGCGACACACTTTATCACTTCGGTCGGAAAAGGAGTTTCCGACCGAGTTCATTGTACACCTTTCAAAATGCAGGGAAAAAAGAGCAACAACAAATAAAAGCTCTAGGTTTGCTGTTTTCTTTAGATCAGTGGTTCTTAACCTTTGTTCTACCACGTCTCCCTTAAGTAATTATCCTTTGTTTCAAGCCCCCCTGACTTGAGCTGTGGAAGCAAATGTATTTGTTGGCAAATTTATTGATCAAACTTTCCATGTTTCAGAGCGCGTAAGGGTTTGCGTCTCTTTGGAAATTTATTGATGCCTCTTGGGAGGGCGCCCCTCCCCGGTTAAGAGCCACTGCTTAAGGCAATCAGCCGTCTGGCTATGTTCCATGGGTGGATTTCAAAATTTGATATTTTCATATTAACTTTTTAGTAGAAAAATATTTACTCTTTGGTTCGAGCTTGTAAAATGAAATTTCACCACTGTTGGTCCCCTAAAAAAAAGACTTTCCAAAGCCCATGCTCTGCTTTCATGACTTTGTGATGATTCATATTTGCACTCTATCTATTTTCAAGTAACCAACCTTACAAAAGCGACGCGGTCGAATTTATCAGTAAATTGTTGGGATGAAATCGATTTCACGCATCATCAGAACTGAAATCTACAAACAATGCTTACAGGTAAAATCTTTAAAGGCTAAAACCAGGGCAGTGAAAGGAAGCAAAGTCAAGATCAAAATTGATAAATGATAACACAGGCTGCGTCAAGTAAAATCTTGAAAATACGCCGTTCTCAAATAATTGTTGTCAGTGAAACTGAAAAAGTACATGACGCCAGTTACAGACCAAAAAATCACAGAGACGGAATCATTCAGTGATGACTCAACGCAAAGAGCATAACCATCAGGATTACATAGTTCATGCATAGATATTCCGTAAATGGGAATATTGAAAGCAAGACATTCTCAAAGATGTTTAAGCCTTAGCTGATTACCAGTTACCCCATGGTTGGTTTGTTATGATGTTAAGAAATAAAAAAGCAACTTAAAACTGTAACAGTAGCTGAACAGAACCTGTAAATTTTTGACCAATGTACCCTAAGTTCAACAACTCTTTATTTACCTGCGTTAAGGGCCAAAGCTGGAGCATAAATCACGATGCTGATGTAAATCACTTGGTTGATGATGTAGACAGCAGATGCTGCCAGACGCACGCATCTGTTAAACCGTAACTCCAAGTACTGAAAAGTTCAAAATTGCTGTTTATATGCGGATTAGGTACAAACCTTTTTGGAGAAGCGCAAATCGTAAGGACTGAAGGAACAACAGACGCAGCATTTTAACAAGTAGGTGACGCAATAACTTTTCCACAGCTTGCCTCGTGAAGAAATCTTCTTCACTAAAGCGCAGAAAATTCTGCAATTATTATGCATCTCGGTGGATTCGATCTGGAGGGGTTGCGCTGTGATGCTGTAATCAAATTTGGTGTNATTTCTTGTACCAAGTACGACATTTAGGTTATTTTGTGAGGAAGGCTAGTTTTTATGAGCCGTAATTCATCAGTGCAACAACAGACGCNTGAGAAGCGACTTAAGTTTTCAGAGCGTCTGACTATATTTATTGGCCCCTTCATGCCGAACGTGTCACGCTGAAAAACATTTCGTATGTACCCAGATCGAAAACCGTTCGCTTTTTTTGCAAAGATACACAAATTTTACAAGCATGTGTACTATTTCGCGACTATTTTTAGATAAAGATTTACTTATTTAAGCTGTTAAGCTCTGTTGTGTTTTCGACTTCTTGACAAACTATGCAAAAACTAGATATTAGTCTGGACTCAGGAGACGGTTTATCGGGGAAACTAACCTCGTAGGTGCTGGTAATTCCATTGCGATAAAACAAAGGTATATAAATGGTGGAGCAAACGACGGACACTATGAAGTAGGCAAATCCATAGTAGATGAACATTGTTCCATAAATATAAAATTCCGACGGAGTGCCAATGACTGCAAAAAAGGGTCACAGGAATTAGTGCACAACCAGGAATATATTGTCAAGGAATAAAGGGATATAGAGTGCACCTTCCTAATTTATGTTTGGGGTAACGACGTCCAAAGACTGTCTGCTGATTAAATCCCTTCCTAAGTTTCTGCAGGCAAGATAAAAACTTTCGGCCTTAAATATTCAAAGACAGCGTTGATGTTGAAAGTAACTGGAAAGAATTGGTAACGGTAGAACAATATCGAAGGAATACAAAATAACGCTCTTTATGCGTGGTTCGGAGACTTCTACGTATATGTATCGACTTACCACAACAGAGTATGGAAGGAATTCCTATCAAAGAAAATTTTGTACAAACCACCAATACGATGATATTCAGTATTTGAAATTCTGTTGAGTAAAACAGGAAAAAATAGGTTTCATAGTTTTCAAAAAAAACTTGAGCCAGAATATTGGCTCGTTGGGTTGGCGCCAGGGCCTGGTGATTTCGACCAAAAATGTTTAAACCTACCCCCAATTTGACGTCACCCACAAAAAAATCCAAAAATTTCCATTTTTTTATTTAAACTACAAGACTTTCCGCATCTTTACGGGGTTTAATCAACTCTCTAGCTCAATTGGTCATCAAGTTATGCCTGGNCAAAATCAATGTTACTTGAGTGGCTCGCGGTCCTTGAAGGGTTCCACATGATGTACGAAAAAATGCCCACATCTGCGGAAAAAGGAACAATAACACAAAAGCAGCATCGTCGAGCAATTTATCAGATTTTTCTCATATGAGAAAAGAAGTATATTACTCGTCAACCACAAAAGCGCAAAATTTTCAAAGAAAGAAAAAAGGTGACGACCTTACATTTCTGGAGTGCAAACTGTTGTAGTTTATGCGAAAGCATGATCTCATCAAGCGTGGAATCGACGTTAATTTTGGGCAGATGGGCTATGAAAAACTTATTCATGTGTCTAGTTTAGTTGTGTTTGTAAAAATACAGAATTATGAAAAAACTACATATGAATTTGTAAGTTTTGCCAGTATATGTCCATTCAAACATGGATACAACAACAAAATAATAATTGCTTACCGCAAAGGAGACGTATTTACTCAGTATACGCAGGAAATGTGTTGATTCAGACCCATTATGAGCGTAATAGGCAGGGTTGTCCATGGGACATATTTATCTGTCCTATTCCCATCCCATAGCAATTTATGCCTGTCCCATCCCATGGGACGTTTCCCATGGGATTCCCATAGGAATCCCATTCACATGGACAAGCCTGGTAACAGGACAAAGCCACATGAGATGTATTTTGTGCAGGCGCATTTGCCACCTTTCACTTGTTTCGATGTGAATATGCTTGCAATTTTACGTATTCTATCATAATTATCTTTTGCATATTCACGGAGTCTTTTCTTTTTGCAAATTCATGTGCCATTTTTGCAAATTCCCTTATTCTTTTTCTCTAAATAGTCTATTGAATTGAGGCCGCACCACCAAGGTTGCAAGGATGATATGATTTGATTCTCGGTCGGATTATACCAAAAACTTGAGCAATGATACTTGAGGCCTGTCCAGCCTCGTACTAGGCATTAACAATCCATCATATGAGGCACGGGTTTGGCTGCAAACAACTCGCCATTGATGGCTTACATTGCAAATGTCAACCTCTTTTCCGTCAGGCGTTAGGTCTACAATGCGGTAGGATAATCGAATTTGCAATGACTCATCATGACTGCATGAAAAAAACATATCGTGCTTTTATTCAAAAGCAATTTGAATTTCAGGCTTACTTTTACTGTAGAGAAGAACTAATGCTTCTGCTTGTTGAGTCATTCATTCATTCATATTTCATTTTTGTGCTCGCTTTTCTATGGGGAGGGGCACGGGGCAGCATCCTTATGTCTTGAAATACCTCATGACCAACAGCAAATTCAGATTTGCTGGCTCCACTCCAAGACAGGGCAAAGCAAGATCGGTGATGTAATCACTCCACCTTGTCCATGCTCAACCTTTGGGAAACGTTCCCTTGGGTGCAGCCAGCAGAGTTTGCCTCGCCAATTTTTTCTGGGACATTTTGGTCACATGGCCGAACCAATGTAGCTGGGTTCTCTCGATTCGGAGAAGTGGCTCAGCATTCAGGGCTTTACGAATTTCACAGCTGCGCACTTTGCTGCGAAGTGTCATATCGCGAACTCTTCGCAAAAATCTCATCTCAGCTGATTCCACTTGGGATATTATTCGTTCAGTCACTGCCCAAGATTCATACGATAGGTCAGGGGTCTCAAACACGCGGCCTGGGATACTTTTGGGGAATTTTCAAATAGTTAACATTCAAGTTATTTAGTTTATTCATCTGCGTTTAAAAGTACTTGGCCAGTGAGTGAACAAGTTCCTTTCAAACGAACCTAGAGACGGCTAGAAACGACATGCCAGCAACTCACGATACCTTTCGCAAGAAGTAAGATGTGAAAGCTGTTCCTAGTAGGGTTCAGGTACCGCCATCGTTGCGTCAGCGTCATAATGCGACCCTCGGGTTACTTTATAAGTCCTCATTTGGCCCTCGGAGCATTTGAGTTTGAGACACCTGCGATAGGTGATGATCGGAAAAAAGAACAATTTAAATGTGACAGCTTTGCGGTGTTTGAAAGCTCCAGTTTTGTCACCACAGAGCGATAAAGCTAACGCAGAACGGCGTTTGCTTTGCCAATCCGTGTATCGATCTCCTTGTTCCGTCACAGTGCATTCACTCCTATTTCCTTTTTTGTGGATGGGGATGAGCACCCAGTTTAACAATCTTTCCATCTCCTCCCAAAACAACAGGCCACTTGACACACACATGTCAGTCAAGGAACTCCTCCATTCAAGGCTTTGAACATTTCGGGTCGGATTTCATGGCCGCCCACAGCATAGGCGTGTAGCCAGAGGGAGCCAAAGGGGCCATTCCCCCCAAAATTTTGGAAATATAGTCATTTTGTGCTTTGAGAGGCGTTTTTCTAAACAAAATGGTGTTATTCGCCTAACTTCAAGCATTTTGTCCCCCTAAATTGTTGGACTGGCTACGCCACTGGCCCGTAGCCTTTTCAGCTTTCAGTGTTTTGGCAGCTAGGAGGATTTCGGATGCAATGTTTGCATTTTCCTCCTCGAAATGTACACTACGACGTCTGTCCAATGGTGTGATAGTAACTGTGTTTAAAAGATTTTTGAAATACTCTGTCCATCTTCCAAGGATGGCCTTCTCATTGCTGAGTAAAGACACCATTTTGGTCTTTCATGTATCTAGCAGCATGAGATCTTTTGTCGCGAAGATACCGAATAGTTTGCCATAACACTTTGTTGGATTACTAATGATCCAGTTTATACCCGAAAATCTCCAAGAGTGCAATTTGAAAATTTTTCAATGTGAAGGCTACGGACTTTCGCGCCTCAGCGTACCACGAATCCAAAGAGGATTCGGCCTTGTTTTGAGGCCACGCCTTGTGGGTTTCTTTGTTTGAATAGCATCTTTCACCTCTTGGTTCCACCAAGGAGTTACCTTTTGGCACAAGTCGCCACACCGAGGTGTTTTCGTCCTCATTACCGTGCAGCAGATGAAGCTGCACCTGCTCTGAACAGTTGCCTCTCCACCTTGGTGTCCCCTATGCATTCCGGGAGTTCTCGGAAAAATGAAAATATGTTGTTTGCAAAGGTGTTTGTTGCATCTTTGTCCGCCTGAGCCTCCCACATTATTCCGTGTGACATTGTTATCCTGTTAATTTTTTCAAGACGTAAGTTGTAAACCAGCAGGTTGGGATCGATCGACAGTTCTACACCCCTCTTAACACGAATGTTCAACACTGAACAGAAAAAGTCACCGAAACTGTACAGAAATCAATAAATGATCGTTGATCCAATGAATCTCTGCACCAGGTGTACTTGTGCAAATCTCTGTGTTAAAAGGAACTGTTCAATATTTTCACTGCCTTGTTACAGCACACTTGCAGCAGGAGTCTTCCGTTATCATTAACGCCAACGTCACCATGTTGGCCAATCATACCCCTCCACACCCCGGTATCGTTCCCAACATGTGCATTGAAGTCTCCCCAAAATATCACGCATTCGTTAGTTTTAAGCCTTCGCAGGACATCACTAATTTCTTTCACGAATTCCGGGTACAGTGCACTTGACTTTGTACCGTATACCTGTATCAAATACAGGGAGGGCCTAGCAGCTTCAAACTCAACATGCCCACGCTTGCTCTTAGCNGGATCCATTCATCAAAGCTGAGGCTTACAAGTATCCACTCCAGTCTGGAAAAACGTTGCTGGATCAACGCCAGAGCAGAAACTTTTCCACCTAGCACAGTGCTCTTCAACCTTTTTGTCATCGTGGAACCTCTGATATACATTCGCATTTGTCATGGAAACCCAATTAACAAAAATTTGAAAAACACGGATCACCTGGTCATCCGGCAAAAAGAAACCGTATCTGAAATATATCTGAAATATGTGTCGTCTCATTTTCTAACTTTGGCAATTGAATTATTTTTGGTCCGCTTCGGAGGAGGTGCCTCTTTTACATTTGAACTACATTGTTCATTACCGTCAAAACCTTCTCTGTTGTTATTATTTCGCTTCACATAAGAAAATGTGTTTTTTTGCTTCATCTGGCTTGACTAAATAGTAAAAAGGTGGGTTTCAGACTGTTTTTACTGATTCCTACAAAGGTTGAACAGCAGCCCTAGTCTGTAGTCTACTCTCTACTCAGTCTATACTGTGAACTGTACACCAGCAAGANATTAACTGCTCTCAACCTCCTGTCTGACTAACTGGACTACTTGGAGTCTGAATGCGGCACACTGATCTAAAAAATTTCATAATGACGCATTAACATCCTGAAGCAAAAAATCATTTCCCCTAAAGAAAACGAGGAACTCTCACGGAACCAGACTACATGCTTTGCAGAACACTAGGGTTCTATCATCAAGTTCAATATTAGAACCACGACGCTTAGTCGAAGAAGTGCCAGCAACATCCACGGAATAAAGTTTGGCTTCCTCAACCAGTTCTTGCTCTTTCCCTGTGAAAGAAGTTATGTTCCCGTTTCCAATTACTAGCTTGTAGCGATATTTCGATTTACACGTGGCTTTCAAGTCTTCCAGACAAAACGCGCCCGCCCTGCCCCATTCGCTGCCCAAAATGAGTAGCGGGCGCAACGTGGATCCTCTTATTGTGGACAGCTGATGAGGTGTGTCGTGAATTTTTCAAACACGGTCCTGTAACGGTGACCAGCCACCTTTAACGCCCGCGCCGGCCAATATGATAACCGGTATTTTTTTGGCCATAACTAGCCAGTTGCTAGAGCTAGAGAGCTGTTCAAACCCCTACGGGGTTCCGAGACTACACTGTCTGTAGATATAGCAATGGTCGAATTTCGTGATGAGCCTGGAAGCACTAATTACTGTCTCTGTGCTGTACTTGCGAGCTGTACAGTGGCCTAATACATTCATTGGTAAAAAGATCCCTTTAAACGTCTTTGGCAAAGAAGACATGTAGCCCATAATGTCCAGGAGATGCTATTTAGGACAAGGTTTTTCGTGTAGGAATTCAATATACCTAGTGGCGGTTACATGGATGTCTACAAAATTTATGATTTGACAGTTGTTAACTTGTTCAAGTGTGTTTTTAACTTAGGGCCCCGCACTGTTAATATGCTACAGGTTCCGCGCTGCCTTAATCCGGCAGTGGCTGCACTGGTGACGACGACGAGTCAATGGCAGCACCGCGAGTGAACCTTTGCCTGGCACCCATTCAGCATCAAGCCTCGCCGAACATAAGGTTTGATGCGGGGCAGGTAGGCCTACTGTTTTTGAAGTCTTCAGTATGACCGGAACGGGATTGTAACTCAACCTACCATCTTCGATGGCACGCATTCTAGGCCACTTAGCCAGTTTATAAAAAGTAAATAAAAAGCCGGTCGTTAGAGATGAGTACCCAGCCAGTTTTGACGTTTGAGCTCTCCCCACCGTCCAGCATCTCTACAAAACTCCCCAGAAGGCTGGAGCATCTTTTGAGTTGTTTTACCACACCGGCTGATGGCAAGTTACTTTTCAGCTCTACGGCTGAGCTGCTAAAAGTTACCCCCGTTCTCACCAATGTAAGGTAGGCACTGGTGGGGCAACAGGTATTACAAGGATACAGCATCCAAACAAACGAACCAGCTTGGTTTACAATGAGCCAAGACGTGTTTTTGTGATTTATTCAGATTAAATATTTTTAAATCGATTTTCGAAATCACAAGGCTGTGCCTTCTTGCCAACGTTTGGATTTATTTTTCTGTGGCAAACTACATTTGGGTACCATCACTGTGCACACGGTGTGCAACTTTCGAAGAGACGTCTGACCACAACACAGTTTTTCTATGGCCCTAAAATCTCCCTAATTATCCTAATAGGATGGAAAATGTTTAGACAAGAGCCCATTTTACTTCAGATCAGTGATCATTACCTCGATTCGCGCGAACTATTGGTGGACCAGGGGGAAATAGTGCAACTTCACCCCTAAATGATCATACTCTGCTAAAGCAGTACTCTTTTTGAATAATTGCAACCCAAATCGATGATATTCTTTGCACTTTACATTTATGAAAATTGGTTCATGCCACGTCTTTTGGTGTCCTACTTTTGACTGCTCACAACTGGAGCGACCTCCAGATGTTGAGTTAGATTCCATACACCTCAGAAATGGAATGCTGTTCAGGTATGTCTAGAAATAGCAAATTTCACAAAGTTGACCGTTTTAACAGAACAGTATCAAGTGTACAAAAGCACGGCGTGCAGAGGGGAGACAAACGAGGCAACGGCCCCTGGCATCCAAGGCAGGGGGGCATCCAAAGAGTGGAATTACAAAAATTAAAATGCTGTAACTACTTGATCATGCTTCTTATTTTAAAGCTGCTAACACATGCTGCATGGATTTAATTTTTCGAAACTTGCTTTTTCTCATTATTAGTTTTAACGTATTCAAATGTCAGTAATTCTCACATTCTTAAATGCCGGGGACCTATACTTTAATGATGACGTTTCTGGTCTTACAGTCGATGCTGCTCCCCTACTGATATGGGTGTCCTTCATCCGTTAAGCGCAAATGCTGTTTCGCTCATTCTGATATTTTCGTGCCTTCTCAGAAAAGCGTTTTTGTGACTTGAAACCGCTTCTTCCAGGAGCACGTGCATCCCTTTCCCGATACAGAAAACCTCTGATTGCACTACATCCCGGTTTGCATGTTCATATTTATTTTCCATGTCAACCGAAATCTTGTTCAGTATAAAGAGTAAGAGGTATTCTCAAGTTTTAGCCAAAGTATGGCAGTTTTCCACAATCACCAGGCTTTACACAGGTAAGCATGCGTGAGCAGCCATTCTAGTGACTGTAAAACGTCTTGAGCTTTCGTTGAGGCGACTACAGGCGATTCCCATTTCAGTTAAGCACAACGGCCCTTTACATTTCACATAAGCTTCACACGTAAGAAAAAATTTGCTTCTGTTGTGCCTTTGTATGGAATAAACTACAAACGATCACTACTATAACAAGTAGTTTTCTAATGTAGCATGAAACAACGATTTGGTCGTAAAAAACTCACTTGTAATAGCAGAAAGAAAGCCTGCGGTCATTGAGAAAGCCACTGGTACGGCGTGCATCCTTCGGCTCCCCATGAGGTAATCATCTGAATTCTTTTGTTTCTTTCTCGAGACCAAAGCAAAAAATACACCAATTCCAGCTGATATGACAAAAAGTCCTCCAAACACAATGTAATCCCACACTCCAAAAGATCGTTTGATTTGCTCCATTTTAAGCAGACTTTTCGTTTTACTGACAAAACTGGCTTAAAAACAATGGATAATGACCTGAAAAGCAAGTTTAAGTTTTTCCAACTTGCATGCGTAATACCGTATATCTTTACTTTATAAAATACCTTTTTGGTTTACCCCAAACTTTCAGCTTTGTTGATTTTGGTATGGACAGCAATACATTTCCAAACAAGTCATTCCTTGTCTAAAGTTATTTTTCAGCCGTTGACTGTTAAACGATACTTAACTTGCAAGAGGAACATATTTTAAATTTTCTACAAGATCGACAGCAAGAGTTTTGGCTTTGATTGTGTTGTACCATAGGGCATGCACTTACATCAAACCGTCTGTCAATATTGTCAGAGCAAGCACGCCCACTGTGTTATCAACAGAGCATATGTTGGGTAAACTGTATAATGCAACAGTTAAAATTGATTCGTAATTGCATGCAAAACGCAGATTTTCGGCTTGACAGTTCTGTCTGTAAGTTTCTACGAAAACATCATGTTTTGTATTGTGAGCTGGTGACATAACTAGACCAGATCACATGGGTTCAAACAAATGAAAAACTATTGGTTTAGGATATGCAAAGTGGAACCTTTTGCTTCGTTGTACTTTTGTTACAGATTAAGGAAACCTCAATTATTAGGTTTACGGCTCTACTCACTCTGCTACTGCCACAGATACACATATGTAGAAAGCACTGTCAACACAAAAAATTCTTATACGCTAGAGGTTACGCAACAGTAAAGGTTCAAAGCTCGCCTAAAAATAAATTGGGTTTTCAAAAAATNTAAATCTTTTGTGAAAAGAATCTTTTACATCAAATTTCGTCCNTACAAACCTTTTTAAAAATTTGCTCAAAAATTTACAACTGCTCTATTGTAGTGGAAGTATCACCAAAAAATTGAACCACCGGCAAATGGTTCCGTTCTTTTAAATAGTTNCGGAATCAAATTCTCTGCTATAGACTAGACTTCTAGAAACGCATCGATTAGAGCAGCGATCCCCAAAGTCCGGTCCGCGGGCCAGATCCGGCCCGCAAAGGGTTCCAATCCTGCCCGCGAGCTTTTCTAGGAATGTTTAGTATTGCACAAATTTCCTAAGTGAGATGTAATTAAACAAAGCAAAAATCATTTGCTGTAATTGAGAATTTTATTTCGATATCGCTTTTGGAAACAAAAATAAACAACCTTACGCCTTCAATCAAAAGCTCAAAGTTTTAGAGTTTAGCTAACTTGCAATGTATTGAAATAAAAGTGGTTTTCTTAGACCTAGGTCCTAGGTCATTCATTTGCATCGTTATACTTTGGGAACAACACAGACAAGTAAACGTGAAAACGGACAGCAATTACGTCATATAGCTGCTTTTCAGTTGGAGGTTTGTGCGCACTAGAGTCCTGTGCGGGTTGATAATTTTTGCCNGTTCCCGGCCCGCACCAGCAAGAATTTGAGAAATCGGGTAACACTCCCCCACCCACAAGCTTCTAACCAGCAGATTTTAAACCTGCATCCACCCCACGCACCCTACCAACCCGTGCATGCCCCACTCGCAGTATTACCGCCCCACACCTGCCATTGTGCGTCTGAAAACCACTAAAATCTCATGTAACATGTTTCATCGCTTGTGGAAATTTATTCAGTGGTTCATTTCAAAGCCAAGAGAAGCTCATAAAAAACACTAAGTAAAAATGTGAAACCTTTTTGTCAACCTTGAGCGTTTCGTTCTTAGCTTTAAATCACCATTGAAAAAGAATGTGTCGTTCACTGACGAACTCTTTAAATTTGCTCTTCTGCTATTGGCGACATACCCAGCCGTACAAAACGCTCGTTCACTAGAAGCATAGCTGGAAACTGGTCTCGCCACCACTGGAGAATGTTGCTACACCTTCGTACCGCAAGTTCTCTGTAGCTTTTCCTGCTCATGTCACTTGCACTGGGTCAACATTCAGTTACATGCACAAAATATTTCTTATCACGCACCCGACCCGCCTCGCACCAAGTTCAACACGCAACCCGCGCAGGTCATTAGAGCGCACCAGCACCTTAATATTTAACATGTACTTGTCTCCTGGCAGGACCGTAACCAGGAATGGGAAACTTGACAATTGCCCCATTAAAATGTTTTTCAAAAACGTATTTGTTACATACAGCAAGTTACAATCATTTTGCCTCTTCCCCCCAAAAATATCAGCTGGTTGTGGCCCTTGCGCCTAGTCTGGTGTAGACTCTACGTTAGCTTGCATAAGTGCTGAGAAATCTGTAAGTTGTNGTAGGCATTTGGAGTTTGAAGCGTAAGCGTTATCTGGCTGTTGTAAAAANATTTGCGCGATACCCTCCGTATTGCAGTATCAAAGCATGGAACCAAACATTACAACTATTATGCAACAAAAGAAGTAGTTTCATAAGTCACATTGCAAACATGTTACCGAACAAGGAAAACAAATAGCAATATACACGAACGTGATTAGTGCCATGCCTGCTGTTTTTGGCCACTGTGCACTTTGTGGTAACCATGGAAAGCACAACAAATCAATGGTGCCATGTGTTTCACAAATAATGGGCAAAAATAAAACCTTCCCACTC
>JGI24021J15306_10000499_pt1 | contig 30118 bp, 15 predicted proteins | sample Ectturendosymbi1_FD_15306 | JGI IMG/M metagenome (IMG submission 15306) | reverse complement strand
AANAAAAAAAAAAAACACTCTCGGATCATTTTCTCCTCCAGTGAGGAACGAACTTCGACAGCAGTTTTTTACCAACGTGTGTGAACGCACCTAACTCTGTTGTCGTTTGTAACCGGGATGTCCTGTCCGCCAGGCACGAGTTCAGTCACGGACGTTTCGCCAAAGCGATCGTCCACCACAGTGAAGTCAAGATGGAGTTGGGAAACATCCTCGCAAGCTCGTATTGACATCAGGTTCCTGTCGCAAGCATGCAAGCGATTGCATGAAAGCTCAGCACGAATCTCTCTCACGCAAGACTATCCTGAAGAACTTCAGCAATACAGGAATGATTACCCTTAAAGGTAAGGTTGAACCTTATTCCATATACTATTTCCTGCATAAATCCGCTCTAAACTAAACTTCTTAAGACTAGATGAAAAGTGTCTGAGGTGATCTAGGTAAATTTATGCTGAATATTGAGGTTATAACCAAATTTATGACAGCCTCATTTGCAATCTGATTGCTGCGACAACAACTGCGTCCCCGAAATAACGAAACTGAATCGAAACACAATCAAATCTTTTGCGTGATCGTGGATGAGAAGGTCAACTTCAAACACGAGAGCTGCAAACAAGATACGAACCAAAAACGCATAATAAAGTAAACGTGCAACTGGCCGTTGCTTGGAAAACCAGCATCACTAAAACTTTATGCTTTTTGGAAATATAAGTTAATTACACCCAGTCACATCAAAACAGCAGTCTCTGAAGATCTTCGCAAAAGACATTCAGACAAAATTGCGCGGGGCAGCGAAGAAATTTTACCAACCTGTAGAAGTCAGGATCGAAAGACTGAAGATGGTTGATGTCGACGTCACTGTTTTTGTGACGCAGGAGCTTGCAAAGAAAAAAAGCTGCGAACGGCAGTTCAACTTGCATTCCCTCGTACAAGATCTGAAACGAAACACGATGATCACGGAGATGCACGCGCACACAACTCACTTCGTGTCTCGTACAACAACAATGATCATCGGTTAGTTTTCTGGTAAATGCAAACTTTTAAAATCTTCCACAGTTAGTTTGAAGATTTACGTTAAGAAAACATTGCGCAAAGGTTTAGAACTACAAAAAACTTTTCAATATTAGATTGTGGGCGTTAAAAGTTATGCAATCAATCATAGGAAGCGAGTAATTACTATATATTAATCAAACGCATCATGCACACCTGACATAACTGTCTGCAGTAATGCACTACACACGGCAACGGAGGGGCGAAGCATACAACGAAACCGATGCGAAGCATTAGCATACAACGGAAACGAGCACTTCATTTGAACAAGTTTGATGATTGAGGTTATTCAAACTTGCTCAAATTCAGAAGACTCAACCAAAATGATGGAGGCATCAAACCTCTCCTCCATAACAGAACTTCTGTTACTGTTATTGCAACACCTGCTTGCATTTACAACATGTTTTTTTTCTAACAATCCTCTCCGCACGACATTTCTTCCGTACTTTCCCTAAGCCTCCTGTTGCGATGGCAACTTACTTTTCCCAGCAGTCTGCCCAGGAAATTAAAGTGATGCTCGTAGTTATCGTACAGTTTCGAGGCGTAAGGGTTCGGGTAAAGCCCCAGGTCGTCGGCGGCGACGAAGAGGCCGCGGGTCGGATTGAAAGCGGAACGCACGATCTGCTGAAGGAACTCGCGCGTCACTCCTTCGCCGTAACCTGCTTCCGCCGCTCCAGCTTGATTGACGAAGGACACGCGGAGGACGCGTCGGAGGTCAGGTGCTGAAAGCGCGGTCGAGTGGAGTTAGGCGCACACACACACGGAAGGCAAAATGAGCTGAACGCGAGGTTTCTTAGTGAGGCGCGAAGCAGAAGTTGACAAATCGGAAAAGAACTTATGAGCAAGCATGCCGACCTTCGAAAATTTCAGCACGAAATTTAAAGTTTAAAAAACGCAAGTTCTGGTGAAAAATATTAAAAGTAAAGCTATAGGCGTTTCCTCGCAACTGCGTCGTAAACATCACGATGACTTAGCACTGAGAACCTGCTGCAACCTGCATGCAACAATGGAAACCGGCTTACCGTTTCTTTCGGACAAGTCGTTGAAAGCGTCTTCGTACAAGTACTCGCGGCGAACAGTGACTTGAATCACCGACGACCTTTCGCCGAAACCCGCATCGTGCAGCAGCACGTCACGATTCGATTCGCGCGACTCGCGATCCTGACTCAGCATCGTCTGCGCGGCGATGAATAAAGATTAAGGAAATGCTAACTGACAGAACGCGCTTTGTGTCAACTCACCTGCATTGCATTTCGCGGAGGGTATTGCTATGCCCAGGCCCGTAGCCAGGTTTTAAGTTTTTTTGGGGGGGCAATACTTTTGTGTTTAATATATGTTGAAAATTTCTGGGCACAACAAATTTTGTTGCGCGCAACAAAATTTTGGGGGGGAAACTTCCCCCGAATTCTCTCCTGTGGCTAGGGCCTGGCTACGTCATCAAACACAAGCGACCGAACCAACGACCTGCAGAGAACCAGCAACGCGACCACACGTGGCAGACGTTTGCGATTCGAAGGAAATAAGTTACTGCTTAACAAAGATAGCCAGTAGTTTTCTCAAGAGTAGAACTTGCAATCTTACGGAAGGTTGCAAGTGGCAGTTCATTTAAAAGACCTTCACAAAGAAAAGCTGTACAGCAGCTTCTTTTAGCCGGGAGTCCTGCAGCAGCAGGAGCGCCAGACTTTGAACATAGTTTTCGGCAGTTTTCGGCACTGGCACCAAATATATACAGAAAGATCGATTAAGAAGAACGATTTATTAACAGGGAAAATAACCTTCATGAAGCTGTTGGGTCAGCGACTCGAGACAATTGATCTTGTGGCATCAAAACTAGTGTTTGATCAGCGCTTTTCACATTTCAGGATTTTTCCTGAGTGAGTTTTCGAAAAATCGTGGTGAAGATGGCAACTTACAGTAAAGATCGAAACTCTTGTCTGGAAAGGAATGACGAAGGGCAACGTTGTGAGAACAGTCAACTGTTTGGCTTCTGTTGTGGTCATCGGGAGATCTTCGTCTGAAGGATCTTGCAAAACGAACAAAGCAAAATGCAACACTGCGGCAGTTAACAACAAAAGTTATGCACTGAAAGTCGAAAAAAGCTGCAAACGAAAGAAGTCCCTCGGAAAATATTCGCCGTGCACTTTACGCAAGATTTCTTGCCAGGGTGGTGAAAACACAAGATTAAGTTTTTTAAATAGCACAGTACAGCACAACAGGCCAGTAGACCACATCCTTACCTGCCATGTGAGCGGCAATGTTTTCATTTCGTAACCTGCGCCGGCGCCAATTCGACGACAGGAACTTGGAACGGTCGTCGCCAATCACGATGGCGCTCGAGAGCCAGATGTTGTCCCGGGTGAAGGCGCGCCTCGTGTGGCGAGTGTGAAGCTGAATCAGCAAGCGGGAACAGACCTGAGAAGAAAGCAGCAAATCTCTGCTGGCCAGTCACTTCCAGGGTGAGCAAGTACTATCTCAGTACTCAAGCGATAGGACTTTCAGTGACACACATCGTAGCAATGTTGCAATGTTTATCACTCGTCACGATACAAACCTTCGCTTTATGGTTTCACACGTTACTTACAAAGATTAAAAAACTACGCATTCTTTCATTGTAACCAGATGCAGTCCTAACTGATCAACTACGACCTCCCACACTCAACATAATTTTAAGTGGGCTACGTCACAGCAGAAAAAACGTTGCTAACTCGTTTTTCTTCTCGCTGGCGTCACTTGAGGTAATATAATAACGAGCTGCAGTGTTTGGCCGCAAACATAATCGCTCCGGAAATTTGGCTTAACCAGTCTGCTGGATGCTAACTCGGTGTGTAAAGAAAACCGGACTATTTTCGCGCAATACAACGTTTAAACCAATAATTGAGACGGCGTTGTTGACAAACGCAATTCCACAGCGGCTCAACACTGATCGCCAGTAAAAACTGACAAGCGAAGCCGCCCCTGGCTGAAGCTCCTGAGAATCGAAGCAGCTGAATGAGACTCCCAAGGGGCACAACTCGCAAGCGCTGTTTGGGGGAAATCCCAATCTTTATCTGCTTGAAAGTTCTGGGGGACAGGCGGCTTTAAAGGATGATGTACAATGACAAAATAACAACCGCGCCCAAACACGCAACTTTCGAAAAGTCGTTGGCAACGGAACAGGCCATCATCATTGCATACATGCAGTTACATGAAAAGCATCGGCGACTGCAAGAAATGTTTACCTTGAAGTGCGCGATGTCGTTGCAATCAGCTTTTTGACGGTATGGCGTTATTCGCCAACTACAGCGGTTAGTAAAGCATTTTTTCCCGCGACTTGCGGCAGTATTTTGAATGATTCGCTTCAGTTTCGAAAATATACTGGATGAGGTACGAAGCCAGGTACGTCGACAAGTTTGGGCGGATGGAATCAGGAAGGAACACGGGAGGCTTTATTCATAAAACCATACCGTAATAAAAGCCATGACTTGTCCCGGATAGGGTGCGAACAACTGCACATGGAGAGAAGCCCGGCGTCACAGGGAATGAGCCAACGCGAAACCACAACGAAAAGCATCATGAAACACTGCTGTTGGTGGATAGCGTTGAATCACAAAACAAACGATCCATTTTAGCATATCAGTTCTACCTTGAACCACGGCCTACTTCAGATATCATGAGTGGGCCGTGCTTGAACTTTTCATTGGTTAAGATATTGTAACCTTCGTGAGGTTACCTTCCACATACTGTACAACCGAAATTTATTATATCGGCAAGTACTCACCTTAAAGCACAAAACGGCTGTTGCAACGTTTAACACATTGTCATCTTTTCCTGGGGGAGGCGCGTATTTCAGCAGCTTTCCGCTGGATAAGCACTGGTAAATCTCCCTGTAAAAATGAAGCTGAACGAACCAAAAGCAACGAGCAAGCAAGGATCGTGGCATTGTTGCGAGATTTTTCGCTGCAAGACAGTCATTTGAACCACATAATAAAATCTTTAAGCAGCGCAGCTAATACCAAGGCACGTGAAAAGCGCTCATTAATAAAATCGGTTGTAAGACGTTTAAAAAACTACCGTACGAGGCACATCGTCTGAAAAGCATGGTTCAGCTCCTATGGTTTTGCGAATTCAGTGTCAAAGAGCTGTTAAATTTAAAAGACATGCAAAACCCAGTTAAAGTTCTATTCGGCGAAGAGAAATATGAAATGTATTAAAGCTAAGTTAACTCATTTAACTGATTCAAAGATACTGTATGAATAAGAATTGAAAATGCGCACTCGACGCGAAATCGACCTCCTAAATAAAATGAGCAGATTCAGCTGCATTGCCCTTGTGGCACTTCGTCGCTTAATTTCTGATATGTGTAGTCAATCCCCACAGAGCGTCGGGTACGTTTTGGCGAGGACTATTTGGCGCCGAGCTGTTTTGGCGCTGGGATGTTTTGGCGCCAGCCAGTGCAGACAAGTTTGTGTAATGAAAATGGGACATAGAAAGGTTGGTCAAAGTAAACAATGGATGAAAATTTGAAAACATGACAAAACTTTATTTTATATCGTAATTGTGAGCTATACCTCGCAGATATTCAAGTGGTGCCCGTGAATCAAATTGTTTTACGATGTTTAGAATGCGTTCATCAGCCTTAATGTATTTAAGGAGTTTTTGGTTTGGATTTTTTCCAGCAATCAACCACTAATAATAAGCATCACGCCCTCTTTGTATTGTCCTAATACCTTTAATGAACTGGGTGGTTACTTCCCAATTCGGCATACACTTTTCTGTGTGCTGCCTCCACATGATCGTTGGTTCCATCCTCGCCAGCGATTGTTCGCCTGTATTGATTTCACTTCCATATTGGAAACAGTGGCGGATGTCGTCCATCGCCTTGTCTCTTCGGCCTCCCCACATAATTATCTTCAAACCAGTTTCTTTACTACTTCGTTGTTTTTAGTGTGAACACGCCCTTTACATTCGTTTTTTTAATTCACATCTCGAAAACAGTAACGATGGGTCGCGTTTGCTGCATTTTTCAAAATTATAGGCGATCAAGACAAATGCAAACTGTTTGTTGCTTCTTCAAAAAGACCCGTGCATGGATGAAAAAAACATAGTTCTGGAGGCAACGACGTGTGCGTGATAGTAATCAAGCAGATAAGCGCAAGCGCCAAAACAGCTCAGCGCCAAATAGTCCCTTTCCCTGAAAGCACAGCATAGCAGGAAGATTCCTGGAAAACCCTCTTCATAAGTTAACTCAATTACTCAAGTAACTAGTCTCTGCAAAGACGACGGGTGTGAATTAATTTGCAAAACTTTTTAATAGCAAATCAATTATCTACTCACTAAAGTGGAATTCGCTAATTTTTGTCTATCACCATAATAACCGCAACTGAAGCGTCCGTATCCATAAATCCGTGGCCAGCTACCGAAATTCTTGTACTTATCACGCACTGAAATTCATGTACTGCACCTGACGTCATAATCGTGGGAACGCCTTTCGGGAAGAACGATTTTGACGAAGTTCAGGCAAGCATCGCGCAGTGTGGTAGATATTGCGACAACTTCGTCCAGCCCGAATGTTTTACGTTGATTGCTTTCAGAGTCTAACCAAAAATACAAGAAAAAACATAGTTCGAATTACACAGAAAACAAAATGCAGACACTATCTATATTTGTGCTGGTAGCCAACAGTGAGCCACAACGTTTGAGATTGTTTCATTCGGAACTTCAATAAAATCACCAACTGAATGAGCGGAGCAGACTGATCGCTCACTGCCGTGATCTGTTACCGTAAGTACGTGCTGCTCTGCAGTCAACATCGTTACATCATCATGATCCTCCAATGGCGTAAATGTCGAGATACACCACAGGATATGTGAACGCATGTGCTTTCGGATGGCGAGTGAGAATCGTTACGTTATTTCCAACTTAACCAACTGGCATAAACAAGCGAAGCATACTTTGGACCAAAAATGAATGTACCTGTGGCGTAGAAATCTACGTCGTGCAGGGAAAGCAAGTTGTGCTCAAACAAGCTTGAAAAAGTAACAAGTCTGGTCACTAGGTCATGCATGGATGCTTCCGTCATGTGACAACCGTCAAGCAATGCTCGCATACTCGAAAGGCTGAAAACAACACGACAAAAATACAACTTCTAGCGAGCGGATCATCAAATCGATGCGTTTACGATATTGTTGGAAGCAAGCTTGAATCAACTGGGTAGCGGACTAAAAAAAAAACGAGACGAAACAATCATAAGCTTTACTCAATGAGCGTGATCGCAACTTGCAAGCCGATTATCTGTGAGTGTCTACGGAAAGGCTTTACCATTTTATCCATTCTGGCAACTTAGCTAAATGAATGGAACGTCAATCTGTGAATGTCAACAACTAACCAGGCTCTTCAAAAACGCGCAGTGTTGCAGTGTGGACCATACCTCAACATGCTGTTCCTAGTCTGAGCTTTCAAATTCACGATTGACTTCCAGAGGTGTTTTAAAAATACTGGAGAAAACGCCAAGGTGTACAAGAACCTGCAAAACAACAGTAGTGCTGCTCACACAAGTCTTAGGCCCGATACCACAAGTGTCTCAACAACAACCCTGCATAAATGTTTCACTCGCCAAACTAACCGTACTCTAGACTGGGCAGTACCGATAAATCTCTTTATTAGATCTAGTGAGAGTAGTGAAATTACAAGACAAAGGTGAAATCGCAGAAAAAAAACATTTTTCAACTAGCACAGGGTATTCAAGTAAGGAGGTAACTCTTAATTGGAAATTCTGATTAGGGTGCATGCACATGCCTTGAACGTGATCGTAACTATTCAGCTAACATTTATTATAACTTAACAATATCTCCAGTCGTAAATATTTGTATGCTATGAGGCACATGAAGACTTAGTTGAAGCTGAATGTCATGATATGAAGCTTAAAACATAAAGGAAAATTCTGCAGCCAGCCGCAAGTAGTTAAATCCAGCAGAAAAACTGCAAATTTTTTAGACATAGTTTTCTGCAGTTTTACACAAAGAGATTGCTGCTTTTAGACAGAAATATCGGTGCGGTTACAGCTGACTTGTCAGAAACAGATTCATATTTGGAGCACTGCTGTGCTATCCGTTGGGAAAAACATGAAAATGTATCCTTCGTAAAACAACCGATCGTAGCCGCAAAAATGATTAAGATAATTAATTTCCAACGTTTAGTTTTGCCCCACATCGTGTACTGTGAAAGTTAAGGCAGCAACAAGTTAGAAAATGCACCTGTTTGTGTGGACGGCGATACGCATTGTTGACAGGAAATGAAAAGACACTTCGCAAAGCATTGTGATTACTGGTGGGTGATGCAAGTTTGTCTTCAAATAGCTGTGTATAAATTGCGACGAAGTGAGGAAGTTGAGACAGTCTGACGCTAAGACAGATGACGGTATATCCTGAAGATTAAAATCAAGGTAGTGGTGAAAGCTAGCATTACTGCAGTTTTCAGGCTATTTTGTACCTACTTTGCCGCACTATAAACGCAATTAAGCTTATGAGAGCGCCAACCATTTTCAAACAGGCCGGCAACCACGGGGGAGACTGCGCTGCTACTCCCCCCGAAATTAAAAAACATGCTTAGTTGTTAGGTACAAGAAGTTACAATCATTTTGCCTCATAAAAATATCAGCTGGTTGCGGCGCTGGTCCTACATCATGCTGAAAATTCGACGAACGCAACGTCTTCATTACAAGTCTCACATATTCCACGCCATCTTCATCCATACTTGTGCAATCATCGTCGTCGGAGCTGTCACCCGGACTGGGGCCAAAATGAGCGTCGGAAGCGCGGGGCAAGGTTGGCACCAACCATCCCAGGACGGAAAGAAGGGCTCGTTTGGTGGAGAGGGAATCTGCGAAGGTTTCAGTAGACAAGTAGATGAGCCGGGTGAGGTTGTATTAACTTATTTGCAGGCATGGGCGTCTGAAGGGAGGGCCAATCCTCCCTGCAATTTGAAATTTTCAGCAAAAAAGGTTGTTTTTTTAGTTTTGAGTGGGAAAAAACACATTTCATTACTTTTGACCCCCCTGGAAAAAAGAAAAATCCCCTGGTGGCCCCCCTGAAAAAATCCTCCCGACGCCATGCTTACAGGTAAAAACAAACAAGCGGGCTTGAAGAAAGATTATGATGTTGTGATTAATGAGAAGCGTGCGAGTTGATTTCATGGAAAAGCAAAGTCTTTGCTGAACGCGCTGTTTTCTTTTGAGTATACACTTGAAACGAACGCACAAAAGTCATACACCACCACACGACATATATGCAGTACTTAACAACACCTTTGTGACAATGAACAAAAGCTACTAGTCTTTGCATCACGTAACGCTGCCAGTGATGCTTGCACAAACATCCAACTTGGACGCGTTATTCATGCAAAAATGACATTCATGGGCACAGCTCTCCCGTTCCCTTTTCAACACGGTTGCAAATTTGCAGTACCGCGGGTGAACGTTAAGCGCAAAGCTAACGCTGCGGGCAACCGCTCTTTCTTTTAACTCACCGAAAGCAGGTTTTAGAAGAACCACTAAAGCTGAGAGAAGACTCAAACTTCGCAAGGTTTCTTGGCGCTCGCCGACTTGTGATCGGCATTCCAAGTACAGAATAATTTGCTCGTGAGGAAAAGCAGGCTGTCTGCTTAGCATCGGAAGTATGAAGTTGTAGATCTGATGCGTCAATTTTCTCGTCATCAATTCCTTGCAAAACCGATCCACAAGAAGGTCAAAGGTTTCCCCAAACACCACTTTCTCGTTGTCTGCAAGAGCGGTGGCGGCTTGAGTCTGACAGAAACGAAGAAGGCGATTGAGGAACACCAGGGGTTCCTTCAAAAGGTTGACGAGTGACAAAGCCAACTGCGCGTGTGGATTAAGCGTCGGCCCACCACTTGACGGAGTTATATCTGGAGGTACTTTTCTCTCGAACACGTGCAAGATGCTCATGAAGAAGCCTGTAAAAACCAAATCAGCGTTTCATTTGTTCAGAAACATACAAACATACTTCGCAAATGAAGCAGATAGCATTGCACTCCTGGTTTAATCGTAAATTTCACCGATGGAAGTGATTTATGCAAATAAAAAACGCCGGAAAGCAAGAGGACTTTGCGCAGAGATTACCTGATTTGGCATTGGGTAGTATTTATGATAAAGAATATCTCTGCAACTTCCTTGGAACCAGGACCTTTGCGCGCAGCCGACAGCTATTTTTTAACTCAATTAAGTTCTAAGATATAAAACAACTTTTAGTCTATGCGTCCCTGAATCCCTCAGCAAGATAATAAAGCAATTTTCACTTTCAGCAAGGTGCAAACAAATCTTTTGCACCCCTTTATAAAATGGTGGCGATTGTAACATTTTTCAAAATTCAATTCGCGTTTATTTTAACGAGAGGCAGGCCGGAGCCTGAATATGCTCTTCATCGCGCCAGGTTGGGCGAACGAACACAGAACGAACAGTTAACGAAAGATATCAAACGCACACGTCGAACAATTAACAGAAGATTGCAAGCACGTAATAAACGGGTTAATATACTGCTAGCATTCGACAAAAATGTACAAGGAAGAAAAATGTGAACAAAAATTTTCAAAATGAATAATGAGTTGCTATAAGGGAGTCCAGGGTGTTATGGCGAAGTAAAGCGGTTAGAGCATTATAACATTTGCCTACATACCAGGCATTTTTCTGTTTACGCGCTTGCCCGCACAGACAAATTCGTTTCCACACTGACTCCAACGTTATTTGATTGGAATTTGTTGTGTATTACGATCATATGAAACGTTCAGACTTGGCATATTCGAACTACGGCCGTTTTTTTGAAATACAAGTTACTATCCGCCGAGGTCGAAGGTTTCCACACTGGTGTCAAATGCTATAATTTTTAAGAACCTTTGAGAAATGAAACAAAAGTTAAAACAATGCAAGCCCTGCTGCGAACATGCATCAAAGAGAGTATAACGTTGAACACCGAGTTAGATTCATGTTAGATTGGATCGAAATCTTGGATAGTCTGACGTTGGCCGTATTGTTTATAGGTGTGGAACCAAGACATGCAGGGCTCAAGCACTTCAGTTTTGATTTTTTTCAGAACATTTGGTGACACGTCACCGGGGATCTAAAAACAAGGTAGAACTTCTGGTTACGCAACAATTTTCATTCATAAGCGAGACAAAGTGGACTCGTGCATGCGTGCATGAGTCAATCAACTCCTTGAAATCTCTGTTGATTACATTCACGGCTTGGACTATTTGCAAAAAAATTTGCATGTTCGTAGTATTGCTGGTGAGAGCAGCTTGGCTGTTGTGTCACATTTTGCACGTCCAACAAAGCGTTTGTTACTGTGGCAGGCATGATGGTGGCTGGGTGAGTGAGGGGTGAGTTGTCACGACAAAGACACCCAACACGTTTTCGAACAACTCTTTATCGTCAATGGACCCGTGCTGTTTTAAGATCCAGCCAAGATTAAGTGCATTTCTCTGAACATGAATGAAATTCACAGCGGCGAGAGAGCCAGGGGGAAACCGTCATGGTGTGTGCACGTGAGCCAACAAAAAGTTAAAGTCAATGATCGTGCACGAGGAAGAAAACAATCAAGTTTTTCTTTTCTAGACGTATTTTACACTGTGAAAGCGAGAAACTTTGCCTGACTGTATGAACGAATGAGTCGTGACAACAGGGATTAATTACACACAAAAAAACTCTAAATTAAGTGTGTACATTCAACGTTGAGCAGCCAGCGTGACACACGTTAGATCTGCAGTGTTCGCTGCTTTTGTGTTCGGCAGATGAAAGAGGGCAAACCAAACCAGAAAGATAAAACTCACCGTTTTTCATCAATTTTCTCCAGATGTACGACGCTTGTTGGTAGCTGGAAACATCAGAGATGTCCTCCACGATAATGTTGGCAAGAGAGGCTTCCAACATCCGCAGAGGAATCGCGAAGGATGTTTGTGAGTCACTGAGCAATGCTCTGCACATCACATTTTATAAGTCACAGTGAAATTTGCATGCACTACATTGCTCTAACCAAAAACGTGAAAAAAATGAGGAAAAATTCTTACAATTTCTGGTTTGCACAATACATTGTGCTGGCACAGCTCTGGAATAGCACCTAAAGCATTCAAGTTGTGATAGCACGGGTGCAACCCAATGAATAGTTGTTTTTCGAAACGTCCGAAATCTTTTCCTTCAAATAATTGCATTTTGTGTTGCTAATTCTAACCCGATGTTGCAAGATTTCAAATTTCACTGTGATCAACTTCATTGCAACACAATTCCGATGAGCTACAACGATGTTTGCGACAAACCTAAATCACTAACGGGGCGTTTTGTGCAGATCAAATCATCTTTGACCACATGAGCATAAGCAAGCTCAGTCTAAATAAAACGTAGATACTACTTTTACCCAGCAGATACAGTGGTTTGAAGAATGCTATCCAGTAGAGGTTCAAAATGGACGGCAGACCACTGATTGCGAAGTTTAGATTTAGAAACGAGTGTGTTGCGATCGGAAAGCCCGAGCGGCAAATGCGCAAAGCTTCACACTGTGGCAGCAAGCAACAATAGAGATCACATGCCATGATCACTCTATTATTGCTTGCTCGCGCCACATATATATGGGTATTATTCTTCGTGCACATCCCGTTCATGGTGAATCGCACATTCAATGCAACGCCAACCGAGAGGGACGATGTTATTACATACAAACACTCTGTTGGTCGAGGTGTCAGTTCAACATTGGTAAAGAACTTCTGACAAGGTATTTCTGCCAATTTTACATCTTTTTCTGAGAGCGTTTGTCTGCAGAACTACATCAGCTTTGCATGTAGTTGCTTACAAATGTGATTTGATGTAAGCTTTTGGATTTGAAAAGCAATTTAATGCACGAACTGCCCTACAGCGTGGAAAAAACAGAAAACGCAACAATTCTAAACAATGTTATGCTTCTTAATTGTGACAGAAATGATGTCTCTGTCATCTCTCAGAGTAGACAAAAAGTGGAATAACCATGTTTAGGTGAAAGGCGTGTTGTTTTTCAAAGAGGGAGCAGAAATATATCAAGTTGACTTTCGTGACAGCAACACAGTTTTAAAAAAGTATTGAAAACAGTAAGGTATCACAGAAAAATACCTGCAACAAAGCACAAGCACTTGAGAATACAAATGGAATGAACTGAAATTTTGAAGGTCTGTTTTGCTTCTTAAAAGATTCTGGCACAACCAAACCTGTAAATAACATGTCATACTTGAAACCTGAAAATTCATAGTGGACTCATGCAGGTGAAGCTTACTTGGTACGCTGACTTTAAATACAAATATCGCGTTTTCACGATGGCATATTGTAATAAAAATCTCATAACTTTAATAGCACGCGTATTTATGTCAACGCAGGTAACCCGATCTAAGCTCCCATAAAACTTCCCAATAGGTTTTGCCTTTTTAGTTTAGTGGATTAACTTGACGTAGTGTCGAACAATTTTCTGTTATGTCTCGTCTTCAATTGAAGCTCCTAATTTTGCGTTTTAGAAAAAGTTTAAACAGAAAGATCACGCAAAAACACAAAGGGCTGGAAAGGTTCTCGCAGAGTGGTTGCCTTCTAATCTAAAATGTATACACCACTTATGGAAGCAAAGTTGACCTAACGAAACTTCGTTTGCTCTGCTGTTTCAGCTCTTTGAACTTGACAGATTTAACTTCGGAGTAGTGGACACACAACACACACACCAAAGAAACATACAAAACAACACATAAAAAATAAACTGCAGCTTCAATTTAAAGATGCTTTCAGTCAGCTAAGCTACAGCAAGAGTCGTACTCACCAGACGTTCGGAATCATGAGCAGCGTCATAGAAAAAGCAAAGCCGCCGTATTGCTTCCACTGTTCTTTCGCCACCGAGTACCTTGGTTTTGTCACGATCGAACAACTCTCGAAAAGACTGCTTTAACTTTTTTCGAACAAGAAATGACCGCACAGACGATTGAATAATAATGGAGCTACGAAGTTCTCTTCGTGCGTTCTAAACATGCATAAAAGAACCTCAGGAGTAATGGCACTCTACTGTACATAAGTCCTTGCCAAGCAATGGGGTTCAAAAAATGCGCATATGTCTGATGGAACCGATGTCTTATTCAAGAGCAGCCCTGTCCAAACAAAATTGCTTACTGAGCTAAAAATCATGTCACCATCTTTAGCAGAGCCGCACACTGAATGACATAAGAGGACCGCACAGTGTAAGATTTTCTTTGACCTTGGCAAACTAAATTAGTTTCAGCTGATGTACAGAAAGTGTTCGAATCCTAACTGCAATGTTAATAACTGATTGGCACCAGGGGCATAATGAGGTTAGATGGCGCCCGGGGCAAGAAACAAGTTTGGTGCACCCATGTTCGAACCTGAGGTCTTTTGGAAGCAAATGTGCTGTTAAAAAAAGTACTTGTGACATTGTTGTGACTTTTCGGCACCCCCGTAGTGATTTGACGCCCAGGGAATTGTGCCCCCCTCGTTACGGCTCTGATTGGCACCCTTAACCACTCCGTAAGTGTGACCTCATACGCAAGTTTAGTGGCATGGAGCAAAGGTAGAAATTAGAAAACTAGTAAAAAGTTTTGCACCAAGGTGTCATTGGATGTATAGAAATCTCCCAGCACGCAGTACAGACGAGACAATGTGGCACTGAGGACTACCTGCATTAAAAATGTCACATTTAAGAGTAATAAAGTAAGGAGAGGGTGTTATTACATAGGCTACTTATACTACAGTGAAAACCTGAAATGGGCCACACAAAACCTCCGACTGAGCTGCATGCAGCCCGCAAGCTGGACATTGTTGTTCAAGTGGTACCAGTCCACGCAATTTTCAGGCAAAACCCAAGCTTGTGAGTGATTTGCAATACACTTAGTGAAATTTCTTTCAAATGAAAACAAATTATTAGCAACAAAAACTTACAGCCTAAACTCTACAGTAAATACTGTATTTATTTGATTGTTAGCCGCCCTCGATTGTCTAGGCCTCTGAGATACTTCCATGTACTAGCACGTTTAGTGCTTTTGGCAACCCTGTTGATGATGTTTACACCACTACAGCCGCCTTCTGTTCATCATAACCCCCTGTGACGGATGTGCACGTGATGCTGAAGAGAATTTAATGTGAAAAGAGAGTTTGTTCGACAGAATGTAGTCAAGGAAAGACTGGGCGTCACACAGGGGCGCATCTAGGAGGTCTGTTTGGCTGTCATGACAGACCCCTTTGCACCGCAGGTACTCAAGATTAAAGCTGATAAAATATCAAACGCTGTCACTATAGGTCTCTAATGCGGGTGTTTTGGAACAGACAAGAGCTTACATTTCCCTTTTAACGTTGCATAGTGCTATTACGAAACAACAACGTTACTGTCTCACAGGCCCCACGAAGGGAGTGCAGCCGGGCCACCGTCCCGGGACCCATAAACCTCAAAGTTAAAAATGAAATGGGCAATTATGCACAAAGNCTATATAATAAGCATAGCGTGACGTGTCGGAACAGTCTAAAATACACTTGATAACACCACACACGATTTTATTCCCCTCAATAGTGTTATGGAATGAAGCCAGTTCTTTCTGTTGTGTGTGGTTGAGAGTTACACATGTCAGAATTTCTGTGATTTTTAATGACAGATAGGCCACCTAAGTAGCGGAGTCGCATTGTTACGCTTACGCAACACTAAGACAGTATCCAAACAGTCATTGAAAATTGCAAAAAGGGTTCACGGAAGACAAGTTTGGATTAACGATTCATACATACTGGAGTTCACATATGCTCAAGTACAATGCAACGCCGCCCCTTGGAGGCTGACAGAAAAGCTATGGAAACCACTGATACGCAGCTTCTAACTCAAAAAAATGAAGGAAAGATAATAACAGACAAAAAACATGAAAAATTAGATTATAAAACACTGGAAATAAGTGTTGCTTTCAGATGAAAGTGATTTTTTCGTTGAAGGGAGGCACAGCAGATATTTCAAGATCAGAAAGGGTGAGCAGTTCAGTCCTGCCCATTTCGATGATGTATGTAAAACATCCCCAAAAGATGTTCTGGGGCAGTTTTGGCTTTTCTGGAACAGGTTCACTTAAGCCAATTGAGGGTATGATGCATTCATACAAACGCAATGGCGTAATTGAAAAAAAGTTACAGATATGAGAAGGGCATTTCCTGAAAGTGAAATAAGATGGAAGCTAATAGAGAAACAACTTCCAGTGCATGTATAAGCATGATGGACATAGATATTGATTTAGAACCTGGACCTGGTGGAACAGATCAGAAAGTAGAGTCCAAAACTCAGGCAGGCAGTGCAACAGAATTTTCTAAAACAAGTAGTGAATCAATGAAAGTAGTTCAAGATAAATTTGAAAATACCAGCGCTGGGCTTGACATTGGATTCCTCGCAGCAGAATTTCCTTCTCAATCAGACATAATTATGTCACCACGGGTCATATTGACTTTCCTTTAACATTGCCTAAAGGTGGTAAAAATCAAACATTCCAATAGGTATACTGAAGTTCAGAAACATTAATGCAGAACAGCATACCTGAGACTAGCATGTCTGGAGTCAGCATAGTTCTAGTAAAGCCAGTCAATTACCAACAACTAAGCGTACCATTATTTGTATTTTTTTTTCTGCAGACTGTAGCGTTCATGAAACAGGGTTATTAGTGTGTATAGTCTGTGTAAAAAGTTGCGCACACAATCATCCAGAATATTTGCCGGGAAACCATTGTTCGTAAGCATAGTTTTAATACTTTGGGAATCTTCGTACCTGATTCTGTAAGAGCTCGCATAAGCTTATTTCAAAAGCTAATCCACAAGATTTTTTATAATGCCAGGGAAAGAAACTGGACCAGTTGCTATACAGACCTGTATGCATGGGCTTTCGATATGCTCGATTTACCAATACCGATACCAGATTCGCAAAGTTCAACAAACATCAAGGAATGGCATGCAGCCATATAGTTTCTAATTCCATGGCAAAGTTAACATTATAATACACGGCGTTTATTTGGGAGAGAACTCTCTAGTTGCCTGGTTGGACATGTAGTATGTGTGAATTGTGATTAAGATGTAGTTTTTAATAAATTCGTGTCCTTCTATTACTGAATTAGGGTGACAGAATTATTAAAATTGCTTGCAAGTGAGAATTGCTGTAGTCTACCATTAATGTTAAATTTGATGTATATTTGTGAAATTCTGAGAGCAACTGTGTTATATACATTTTTTGAGATTAGCCTGAGTCATTTTGAAATTAACTAATTACAGTGGTGAATGGTAATAATGTAAAATAATGAAGAAAGCACATAATTTTTTAGTCATAGTACTGAAAAGCTTATGAAGCTCTTAATCATTAATAATGTGTAAGGGGGCCCAAAACAGGTCTCGTACCAGCACATATTTTTCCTCTCAAGGGCCTTGCTGTCTCGTCTAAATAGCGCCTATGCAGTGACATGAAACAATCCACGTTTTTGAACACTCGAAATTGATATTGCATCGAACGCACGTGTTTCTGAATGAGCCAAAATGACCAAAAACCTACCTCACTTATGACGTCACTCAAAAAAAACCTGAAACCCAAAACCAACAATTTTTTGTCATTGCTGACTAAAAGATTTGCCGAGTCTTTTGAGGGTTTGAACAGCTCTCTTGCACAATCGACTGAAAAGTTACGGAGTTGCAAGTGGCATGAAATTAGCATCACAATGCATGATTTTTAGATATATTTGTTCACTGGCAGTGATGGTGTTAATGCAAATCAGTTCAGAACACCAGTACCCATATACAAATTATTTATTGAAATGACAATACTCAAAACATCAGTATAGTAAATTTATTCACACTGATGGCATGTTAAGAAGCTTGTACATAAACACAAGCTTGCCAGCTCTTTTGGTGTGAAATCTATTGCTAGAATTAATTATTGCAACAGGGTTTTAACCAGTTTGCATTTTGCAAAAAGTATCACTTACATGCACAAAATGGTAAAAACTTGTAATATATCTTTTCGTGTTATTATGAATAAAAAATATGTTCTATAACTAATGTGTCTACAGTCAACAGCCTACATGTTTGATGGAATTTAGATACAACTTTCACTTTATGACAGTCTACACCAGGGGTCTCAAACATGTGGGGCCTGCGATGCTTTTAGGGAAATTCCAAATAAGTTAGTTTATTCACCAGTGTTTAAAAGTGTTCAGCTAGCGAGTAAACAAGTTCCTTTTAAGCAGATGTAGAGACGACCAGAAATGATTGCATATAACTCATGATACCTTTTGCAGGAAATAAAGTGTAGAAGCTGTTTGTAGTATGGTTCAGGTACCGCTATAGTTGCTCCAACGTGATAATACGGCCCTTGAGTTACTTTTATAGGTCCTCATTTGGCAATGTGGTCTACACTTTCAAACTTGTGACATTGCAACAGTTCTGACTGCTGAGTTCGCAAGGGTTAGTGATTTCAGACCACATGACAATTTTAGAGTTAGTGGACCTAATCTGTGGCCTCACTGAAGCCATGATTAAGACATCTTCAACTGCTTTTAACTTGTGTCGTCATAAGAACTCTCTGCCTTCTAAGCTAATGTAAGTGAAAACCTATCAGAATGCTAATTAAATGTATCATACAAATCATACAAAGCTTTAAAACTGCATATGACTTTTATTTGATTTTTTTGAATTTTATTGCTTGATTTAAATAAAATGATTTAAATCAATCAACCCTGTTGCTAGCCATAAGGGTTAAAATTTTTACATCCAAAGGAAACATGATCTAACTAAAAATGTAAAGTAATACATACTATATTTCAAAAGCAAAAACTCTTTCATATAGACTAAGAAGAAACAATTAGAAATATGCACACACCATATTTACAAGATAACAATGAGATTGAATTGAAGTAAATATAAATAAATAAAATAGGCACATGTACAAACATGACTGACAAACGTGATTTAATCAGCTATAATGAGATAAACATTGAAGGACACTTTACTTACCTCTCTTTTCAGTCTTTCCACATGTGCCTTGTGCAACAGTGAAGCTTTGCTTAGTTTCACCTGTGCAACAAAATGAAAGCATAAAACCTAAATCTTCCATTGCTTTGCATCGCATGCTCATATAGTTGTGATTGTTTCAGATCAGAGCTCTTGACTTGATCCATTAACCTTCCATTTTAACATGGATTCTAATGTCAGCACTTCATCCAGATCACATTGTGAAGTTCAACTTTGTCTCAAGGTCAGGCTAAAGGTGTCCTCATGATGTAAATACCGGGGTTGCAGAGTCGGAGATTTTTGGGTGATAGTCAGATTCCTAAGAACACCAGGTATTGGAGTTGATGTCGGATTTTTTTTATCTGACTGTGGAAGCACAGTTGAATCATTTTTTACATTGCACTCCTAAGTTAAGAATCCTAGCTCGCGCCTATTGAAATGGTACAATTTTTTTCAAAACTTTTGTTGAAACAAGGAATTCTTGCTGCGTACTATGATTTCCATTGATTGCTAGTTGCTACAAAATTGTTGATAGCCAATTTTCATTCATGTTATATGAATGAGTTGGAGTCAGGAATTTTGTAAAGGTTGGTGTGGGACGTTTACCTCTGACTCCGCAACCCTGGTAAACACACTACCCCCTGATGTTTAAAGGCCCTGGCATCAAATAAAGTGTGATGTTTACAGGTCTGCAGTAGTACTTTTTTTATAATATGGGTTTGTGTTTCCAATATTCCGGTCTGGCCTGCAGCAGTAATTCTGATAAAAAACATGTGGATTAAATTTTCAAGAACTGGGATCCTTGCAATATGTATTGGAAATACTATCACTAAACTGAAGCGTGTTTTCAATGCCGCCTAACTCTATTTTGTGATTTGCCTTTATGTATTTCTCCCTTAGGCCCACACCTTGGATTTTTCCAAAAGTCATTGGGGAGCACAAGCAATATACATTAGACCAGCAACAAGGAGGACATTTTAAACCAGAAACCGTGTTTAGCAACAGCAATGACAAATCTGAACTTTGCATAAAAATTTGCACCAAAATCAACACCACAACTTTACTGCTATCCATCGACTACATCAGGGATTTCCAAATTATGACCATGAGCCAAATTTGGCTGGTGAAGCCATTTCATCTGGCTCTTCAAAGCACTATATCAATAATTTTAAATGACATATTTATGAAAAATTCGTTGATTTGGTAGAATGTAACATATCCTGAAACAAAGACAGCCACATGAATGTCAGTTGGCTATTGCTACGCCGCATGCCAGTTTAACCTTAGCCAAACTGTTGCTGCAATATGAGGTCTTTGTTAATATTACGTACATCCCATCTGAAGCCAGATTTTCCCACTATGCTAAAATCAAAAAAGCAATTTCATCATTCACACTAATAAATATACGCCTAATGCTAAATGACATCCCTGTTTTGAAATCGTTTTATATTGTATCGGCAGTTTATGTCCAGCCCTCAAACTATTTTGTAATAGCTTATGTGGCCCTAGGATAAAAATGGTGAGACCCTGGTCTAAACAAACCGATATTGTAACAAAAAAAGTATTTTAAGGCAGACCTGAAAAAATCTGCTTTTGACAATGCTAAGGTCTTTAAACTTCACAGTAGCTGTTGTCAAGACTGCTGGCACAGAATTTTGCTAAAGTTAATTGGTTTAGATTTGTCTGATTTAGCTTAGTCTGTTCGGATTTAACTACCTCTATTCCAATTTAATTAAATCTGTCTGATTCAGCAGATTTTTTGCTAAACATGTCTGATATAATTTTTTAACGAATGGCACCCCCTAACATTTTATTTGAACAGGATTTCAGGGTTGAAGATGAATATCATTTCATGAAATCAATTTTCTATTTAAAAAAATGCAGATGGATTCACTCAGATGATGGATGAAGATAGTTGTAACTTGAATACAGACATATGCATATAGTGAAGGAAGCAAAGCCCAGCCAGTTGATTCCACAATGCTTGCAACAAACCTAGAGCTTTCAAATGTCATTATGAGCACTAAGCAGGTTATTATTTTACATGTTATTGTCCTCATAATATTTTCAACATTTGGTGGCATATACCCAAATCAACTTGATATTGTAAACAATTTTTGATGGATTGCTTCTGAATTTTTAGTTTGATTATATAGTTGAATCAGGTTTTTATTTTGGTACGACAAGCATTGAAAAACATTGCCATCTGCCTAAAAATTGACAAGCAAAAATAGACATGGATGGACTATTTTTGTATTTAATCACATCTGCTTTTCTACAATCTGGAGCATATCTTGCGACTGTATGTCATGCACCGATGATGTTATACTATATAATCTATCAATTTGAGTAAACTTTTCTGCGCAAGGTTCACATGTTTCAATTGCCACATTTAAACTTCAAAAAAAATTTTACAAAGCATTAGCAACAACAATAAGCATCTGGTAAACTTTCGCTCTGACAAAATTAACAAACACAGCTACAAAAATGTAGCTGTGGTTGGTGACAAACATAGCACACAAAGATGTAAATATTTAAAGATTTTAGTTAGTGCAATACCTCTTTGCTTCGTCCACCAAGAGAAACAGTTGGTTTGGTACGAAAATTCCCTTCAAAGCTATACATCATTCAGCAATTCCAGAAATATAAAACTTAAGATGAGTCCAACACCTATGAGAAAATTTTTTAGAAGAGACTCTATATAAGTGTAATGTATTTTTTCACTTAATGTATAAGTAATGTGGTTTTTGGTCAAGCAGGCAGCTGTTTATTTAAAACTTCGCTGCTGATATTATAGGGCAAAATCAAGCGGTTTTCATGTGTCTTAGCAAGTGTATAACTAGCCATGCGATTGTGCTAAGAGCTGTTCAAAACCTCGAGACTTCCAGTTTGCAATGAAAAAAATTTTTGGTTTTAGGCTTCAGATTTGTTGAGTGATGCCGTTAAGTGGAGTAGTTTTAGATCTTTTTGGCCCACTTATTTGACCCTAGGCGCAATCACTAGATGGTAGTATTTCGCTCAAGTCTTCTAAGACTTTGGATGACTTGCTGAGGTTTCAGATTCAAAGTTGTGACCTAAAAACAAAATAAATAATCCCTTAATTAGATAATCAAATAATTTGTTGTTTTTGGCCTTTGAACCAGAAATGCTAGAAAGTCGATCCAGGGCTTAAAGACTGGAATTCTAGCCTAGTTTCCATTGAAAACTTAAGCAAAATACTTCCATATTGTGATTTTCAATAGTACAGCTATTTGGATGCATCACATGGCTTGCTAAATGCTAATCTACCTCAAAGCATGTAAAGGCAGAGCTGAATGGCATTAGATGCATTAATTTTTATAGTACACAAGCAATCACTTATAAAATGTCATAAACAAACTTTCTTGGGTCAACTCCTTGCTGAACACCAAACTGGAAAATGACGTTAAAGAAACATCTAGGCTACGCATTACGAATAATTGTGATTCCGTGTGCTGTATTTTCGTAAATGGTTATAGCCATCTGTGCAAGACCGGTTACTAGCTGTAATGACTCAGTAGTTGGCAGTTGTCACATCCTCTGGTTTGTGCTGTCTTTTTCAATCATACTGAGAGAGTGCTATCACCACCATGTTGTGGCTCTGCATGGTAGGTAAAAGTACCTTATGATATATAACAGGGGTGGCCAAACTGCGACATGCAGCTCTTTGAACTTTCTGAAAAACTATATATTTGTTCTTTCTTTTTCATTTCTAATGCGAAGTGCAGAAATATTGTAAAATGGTACTGTGGTAGCTAGCATGTGGTACAGTATTACTTTTGCAAGTCGTTCCAAACAAAAATAATTGTGATGTCATAGAAGCATAGATTTCAAATATATTCGTGTTTTTAGATTGTTATGTTGCGGCTCTTTGTAAGTTGGATTTTACGACATGCAGCTCATTCATCGAGCAGGTTTGTCCACCCCTTATATATAACGTGGGTTTGTGATTGCACATATCTTCGTAAATCATTACTGCATGGTCGGCCATACAAACAGCTTAATGCATATATTCCTTGTCAGTGCATGGTAACGAGTAGCCTAGATGTGTTTTTAATGCCCTTTTCTGATTTGGTGTTCTGCAAGAAATTGACCCTTTCCTGCCTTACAAACTACAGTAGAACTCGTCTAATTCATCAATTCACTTAATTCGTCACTTTTTCGTCGGTCCCGGCAGAATCCCTATCTTTTGTGTACATTTCTGTTCATCTAATTCATCAATTTGCTTAATTCGTCACTTCTTTCTATCCCCGAGAAGTGTTTTGTTCATCTAATTGGTCATTTGCAGTTTCGCTTTTGATGTCTAAGCAGCTAGTACGTATGGGAATTCAAACAAATTAAAGGATCTTTATCCGAGAATTGTGGCACCTCACAAGTTGTTTATCGAATTTATACACGAGGTTCAAAGCGTGACCTGGCTCCCCATTGAGAGAATGCGGAAAATTTTGTTAAAGATTTGAAAGGTGCTTGATTAAATAGAGGAGTCCAGATAAAGCAGAGGAATTAATTGTTGTATTCAACCATAATGTCATAAACTTGTATTTTACTGCAAATAAGTGCACTATGTATACGAGTTGCTGTGATAAAGTATACGGAGCTTCTATGATAGAGTTTTCACCTGTTTGCATAATTCGTCACTTCGCCTATTCATCACTTTTTTCTAATCCCCTTGAGGTGACGAATTAGACAAATTCTACTGTATTTGCAGTATTCTAAAAAATTTTATAGCAATCAGCTACCTTGCAACAAGATTCTTACCAGAGCGTGGCCAAGTTAGAAAAAACTGCCTTTTAGCACTCAGCTTCTACAGTAAGCCAGCAGCTCTCTCAAAAATCTTTTCTTAAACGTCCATTTAAGTAGATTATAAAATGACAAGAAAACATGATGATGGCCATTAGACAAAATAAAAAATTTTAGCCAGATCTGTGGATCTATATAGGCCAGTACAAGGCAGTGACATCACAAAATAAGCTGATCCACATTAACAAAATTGATAATGTTAAGATAGCTGGGAGTCTTTAAAAACGCATTTCCAAACAATTTACATTTTATATTTTAACTTTTGTTGAACATGGATCTACGTGTTTGGTAAAAGCAACTAAATACACCAAGCAAGGTGAATTAATGTTTTGATCACTGTGACTGCAAACTTGATTGACATGACTGCGGTGACTTCAGCTGCCTTTGATTTACTTGCAATGAGCAATTGCAACATTTGTTGTTGCCAAGGCCACTGCTGTGAGTGTGACAAAGTGGTGACCGCATTTGATGTGTCCACAAGTTTGGTAACCATTTGGTGCAACTGCAACTGACCGCCCAGGGCATTTTTGGCCTGGTCAACCGGTAACGAAGGTGCTGACTGCTGAACATAGATACAAACCATACCTATATCAACATTAAGCTAACTATAATTGATTTTACCAACCCAAATTTGTGTTGTTAAGTGATTACAACATAAGTACTTGAATATTTTACCTAAATACAAATCATTTAAAGAGAAAAGAGATGTGTAAATAGATGTGTTCACAGATTTTTAAACATTACACTATTCTATTAATAGGATGAAGGGGTACTAGCTGGAAAAAACTTTAGTGTAACAAGAGTAACATAGCCAAGTTTTGTGATGATGGATACATTGCAATCACTATAGCTGGACATTCCACTGTATATGTCCAGCTTTCATCCATGACTCCATTCACATTACCTTGTACTGAATGTGGCATTTTGAGCTGTTGGAAAACTTTTCCTATAAAAAAACATGAACATTTTATGAATTCCTACCTCACACCTTTAGCTGGATAATGATATTAATACACGCCTTGCCTCTTCTAGGTCAACTAAATTTGTTACTGTCTCTACAAGTGACCAGGCCCATAACCAGATGGGGTGCAGGCGGGTAAAGCTTGCCCTGCAAAACTTTTTACCTTCCTTGAAAAATGTGTTGGACATAGCTAAGTTCAAAAAATTTGGGCCCTTATCAGAAAACTCTTTGCCCCCTTTGGTGCCCCAAGCTGACCATGAGCCTGTGGGTAACTATGATTTTTTATCTTAATCTGCACTGTACAAAAATGTTTTTGTCTTGTGCTTCTATTACCCACGTTTTCATTGCATGTCATGGCTGTTGCATGACTTTCACTTCTTAACATGCATTTTTATTAACATCTCTCACTTTCTTATCATTTCATTTGTTGCATGCAATGATTTTTCTTCTTTGCATTATGATTTTGTATTGCAATGTCTGACATTATTAGTCCTAATTATTGTCATGATATGTCCCTAAAAAACACATTTCACAGGCAAACGCAAACTCACAGTTATAACACAGTAGCCTACATACTAAGTTTGGCATGAACCAGACTTTCTTTACAGTGGAGTATCTCTAATTATCACCTGACCTATTACTATGCCCATGGTCGTTGCAAAGTGGTTCTTAACAATCATGGGCATGATCATTAGAAATGTACCTATATATAATTATTATACTTTTACATTAAAATTTCATTATGAAGTCATTTAAATTTTTTGTTCCCTGTGGAACACCTTTGCGTACCTGTAGGATTATGCATACCGCCATTTGAGAACCACTAGCATAGTGGACCAATGATGATAAAAAGTACGGGTCAATCCATTTATAATCAAAGACACCTTGTAACCACTAGCCATGGATTTTGCTAATTCTCACATATGTGATGGACATTGAAAAATTATGATGATAGCAAAAAAAATTTTGAAATATCTTTACCGGGGGCCGAGATACAGCATTTTCTATTTTTGGCTACTAGGTGAATTTTTAAAGGCGAGTACAACCATTTTTTCATTTCTCACGTTAAATTTTTGGCAGTAACTCTTTTCCTTGAAGGATTTTTACAATGAAAACAACTATTTAACATTTTTTGACCCAAGGGATTCATTTTTGAAGTTAAAATATTGATAAGATGAGGATTTCATCACAAAATTTGGGTTTGAAAATTTTCTTCAAATATTTTTTATACCTCATCTTTGAGACACTATTTCGGCACGTTGGTGAAAAGTTGCCACAAAATTTTTTTTGCCATTCAGTAAAGCAAAAATGGTGCTATAATTACACCAATTTTGATTGATGTAAGTTTTGTTTTAAAGAAAATATCCAACTTTAAAGATCACAAGAAATTTACCTTAAATGACACTTTTGATAGAATTCCAAATAGGAATATCATTCAGTAGTTGCATATGTTGCTGCAATATCTTTAGCTTGTTATGTTTTTTTCAGATTCTGAACATTAATTAATCATTGTCAGGGCTACTACAACATGGAAAGTATTGTAAACTACTCCTTAGCTAATGCTTTGGGGCAAGGATGGGGAACCTATTTGCTACAATGGGTCGCATGAGTTGTGGATTATCACTGGCGGGCAACAAAAATAATCTTAAAATTCTGCCTTTATCTTCCTAAGGAAAACAAAGGGAGAAAACAAAATAATCTTAAAATTCTGCCTTTATCTTCCTAAGGAAAACAAAGGGAGAAAACTAGGTCTCTGTCAAGTAGTGAGATACTTATCTTGACATACCGTCTGAGTGTCTGCTTCTCTTGTTGTGATGCTATGTTCTAACTTGAGTAATGAAAATTCTGATGCGGGTCATAATAAATTTTCATGCGGGTCACAGGTTCCCCACTCCTTTAAGGGCCAAAGGTATTAAACTTACCTATACAAGAGTGAAGCAAGAAAATCTTGCTTACATGGAGATCTGGGCTACGACACTTGGGTACTCTTAAAACTGTATGTATGCACCACTACAAGTGATTCAATGACAAAGCATTTGAGGAAAAAATTTTTAAATGCTGTGATATATTGAAAAAGCACAAGAAAAAAGTCAATGCAAGCCATAAGTTGACTGTTGCAATGGCTGAGGAATTGGAAATGCAATCAATCAAAGTTTTACCAGGTTGGAAATAATTCTGTGCTATTTGTTACCAAGAAGTTGAAAAAAGTGGTGTTGACAGACTAAGTGACAACCCTCTTAAATTAGAGGGGTTATCAGTACCACTAAAAGTGATGAAGCAACTTCACAAAGACTATCTGCAAAACGCTACCTTGAATGCATACTGGATGCTTGTCAAGTGTCTCCAATTGTTACCCGCAGTATACTAAAGATGCAAAGGAAAGTTCATGCAAAGCAAAAGATACAGAAAGTGGTTCAAACACTGGAGGATACTTTTAACACTTCCATTTGTGAAGAATTGTGTTGCAATCAAAATCAGACTGAACTTTCAACATCTTGAGTTGAATGCATAGAAAAAGGATTCAAGTGATTTGCTTAATATGATGCTTGAATTTAAAGAAAAATTACTATCAGCAAAATAATTCCAAAAATGTAAGAACTGCTGACAATGAAGCCAAGATCATGGAGTGTAAATAAAGCTGCTAAATTCTCTGAAGAATATCTGGTGAGAGAATCACAAAACAATGTTTGAGAAGTCAGCAGGTGGTATATTAGGAAAACCAACATACAAGAGTAGAAGTAAGTTCCCTCAATCAACACTTGAAGCTGTTGCTGCATTTTATAAGAATGATGATGAATACACTATGCCTGGCAAAAGTGATTGTGTAATGTTGCAGGAAACATGTAAAAGCATAAACGATTAATTCTTTGTAACTTGGAACTGTATTTTGCATTTTAAGAGAAACATCCTGACATCAAAAATCGCCTTTCACAATTATGTGGTTTGTGCCCTAAATGGTGTGTTAATATTTTACATAGTGGTACACACTGAGTGTGTGTGCACCCAACACCAAAGCACCATTTTACTATGCAATGCTGCAAACCTGAAGCAAGATTACAAAGATTTGGTGTTTGTGATTGTGTGCAGAACAGAAAATAAAATGTGTATGATTCACAGATGTGGGAGTTACCCTGGAAAATATATTTTATATCAATTTTTTGAAACAGAAAACCTGACAGGTGATTCTACAGATAATGTAGTATACATGTAATGACAATCCACTGACAAACAACAATTTGAAAACTTTAGTTTCTGCTCCATCTTTTGCAGATATGATTTTGCTGACAGCAAATTTTCTTGAACTACAAGCATCAAATTAAGCAAATCACTTGAAGCCTTTTTCAATGTATTCAACTCAAGATGATCAAGGTCAGTCTGACCTTGATTGCAACACAGTGCTTCACAAATCTGTTAAAAGCATTCTCCAATCTTTGAACCACTTTCTGTATCTATTGCTTTGCATGATATTTCCTTTGCTTCTTTGGTATGCCATGAGTAACAGCTGGCGACACTTGAAATGCATCCAGTTTGTGTTTAAGGTAGAATTTTGCTGGTTGTCTTAGTGTGGTTTCTTCATCACTGTCATGGAACTGGCAACAGAACGGATTTGAGAGGTGCTTTCACTGAGTCTGTCACCACCACTTTTAACATCACCTCTGTGGCCTGAATGTGACGCAGAAAAAACTGCCAACCATGTTTTCCTCGAATGTCCAATCCATTGATCTACCCATAGCCTGTACTGTCCTGATGTTTCTGAATGATGAGACAATTGAATGGCTGCTCAAGCCTTGCTTGAAGATCTAGCGTGGCCAAGCAGTGAATTGAAAGAACTGAAACGATGAAGACTATTTTAAACTTTTTGTTAGCATATAGCACATTATTTCCAACCAGGAAAACGTTCATTGATTGCATTTCCAGTTCCTCGACCACTGCAACAGTCACCTGTTGGCAGGGTAGGCAAACTACAGTCTGTGGACCACATGCAGACCACAAGAGCATGTAAATGGATAATACATATTCTGTGTTAAAGAAATGTTATAGTAATTTTAACAATGTCTATGTGTACTAAGTAATACAAGGTTATAATAATCATATTTTGAAACAAATTTTAACTGCAAAGTAAACAAATATAATATATGTGGTCCCTGATAGCAATAAACTTTTGAATGTGACCCTCCATAGAAACTCTTTGCCCACACTGCCTTATGGTTTGCATTGACTTTTTTCTAGAGCTTTTTCAGTACATCATAGCATTTAGATTTTTTTCTCAAATGCATTGCCAATGAAGCACATGTAGTGGTGCATACATACAGCTTCAAGTGTATCCAAGTGTCGTAGCCCAGATCTCCATTTAAGCAAGATTTTCTTGCTTCACTCTTGTATAGGTAAGGTCATCACCTTTGCCCCTAAAGCTTTGCACAGTGAGCAGTTTACAGTACTTTGCATGTTGTGGTAACTCAGAGAATGATTAATTGATGTTCAGAATTTAAAGAAAGCAAAACAAGCTAAAGATATTGTAGGAACTTATGCAACTACCAATGATATTCCTATTTGGAATTCTGTTAGAAGTGTCATTTTAGGTAAATTTCTTGTGATCTTTAAAGTTGGATATTTTCTTTAAGACAAAACTTACATCAATCAAAATTGGTGAAATTATAGCACCATTTTTGCTTTACTGAATGGCAAAAAAATTTTTGTGGCAACTTTTTGCCAACGCGCCAAAATATTGTCGCAAAGATAAGGTATAAAAATATTTGAAGAAAATTTTCAAACCCAAATTTTGTGATGAAATCCTCATCTTATCAATATTTTAACTTCAAAAATGAATCCCTTGGGTCAAACAATGGTAAAATAGTTGTTTTCATTGTAAAAATCCTTCAAGGTAAAGAGTTATTGCCAAAAATTTAACGTGAGAAATGAAAAATGATTGTGCTCGCCTCTAAAAATCCACCTAGTAGCCAAAAATAGAAAATGCTGTATCTCGGTCACCGGTAAAGATATTTCAAAAATTTTTTTGCTATCATCATAATTTTTCAGTGTCTATCACATATGTGAGAATTAGCAAAACCCATGAATAGTGGTTACAAAATTTTAAAAAATCTGATGATTATAAATGGATTGACCCGTACGGTTATTGGGCAAACGAAAACCAGTGATGCAACTGAGTTCAAATCATTTAAACATTAAACATTTTAGGCTTCAACACCAAGTTTCAAGCATGAACATAAAAAATTGTTTTATCTTTTAAGAACTTTTTTTTATAAAACTTGCACCTACAAAAATAC